>Ga0210032_1000674_pt1 | contig 23210 bp, 24 predicted proteins | sample CryGeyCG2114_250_2_FD_185458 | JGI IMG/M metagenome (GOLD analysis project Ga0210032, IMG submission 185458) | Groundwater microbial communities from aquifer - Crystal Geyser CG13_big_fil_rev_8/21/14_2.50 (SPAdes) (version 2) | ecosystem: Environmental > Aquatic > Deep subsurface > Groundwater ... | reverse complement strand
AATTGAAACAGTAATTTAATGCTGTGAGTTTATGAGCACATTCACAACATCAGGATAGGGTTTACTCAGTACATCACTACTGCCTTCATAGTCACCTTCACTGGCAATTGCCGAACCAGTTTTTGACAATCTTGCAGTCACCCTGATTTTCTCAAAATGAGATAATTTCAGCTCAGGTCTCATGGCATCTGTATCAGAAAGAGATATTTTTCCATCAAAATCACGGTATTTCACGCTAAATACCGCAAGAGGCATCCTTGGCCCAGCTTCAGCTTTGGCAAAAACAAATAGAACTTCATCACCAGTCAGGCCTTGTTTGATGTTTTCATCAACGGATAAATGAACCATCAAAGGTTGTTGTGCGCCCTCTACAATTGATGAGGGCGGTTGATTGTCGCCAGAAGAATTAACCTCTGATGGTGTATTTTGTGCAAATGCTGTCCCTTGATGGGGATTAATAGGCGCTCCCGCTAACATGCGCTTTGCTTGGGCGATTCTTTCCTTGACCAACGGTGCTACTTTCTCCGAAGGCTTAACAACATTTAAAAAGTCCTCCCAAGCATCTATAGCCAGATTAAAGTCACCCTGTTGATAAGCAGTTATCCCCAAGAAAAAACGCGCACCTTGGTGGTCAGGGTGCTCTTTAATGACCTTTTGGATGAGCCCAATGGCATGATGTTTTAACTGAGGATCTTCTGCATAGGCCATAGTCTGGGCAAGCTCCAACTGCACTTCGACATTATCCGGATCTAGCTTTCTGGCTTTACTTAATGCATCAATCGCAGGCTGAGTCTCACCCAGTCTTGAATAAACACGGCCATACTCCAACCAAGATTTAACATCATTTGGTTTTAATTCAATCTGTAAACGAATCGCCAATAATAAGTGGTATAAAACTTTAGGATCTTCATTGCTTTTATAGGCATTCTCTTGCAAGCCCTCGATATAATGGCTATCAGAAAGCACAAACTGACGGATATTTCTTGATTCAGGCACATAACTGGGTTGACCTGTTAGGTGGTAAATCGGCAAAGCTAAACCCGCCATCAAGATCACTAAAACAAGTGCCATCAGTACCGATGGCCGATCATTCATGCTTGATTTTTCTTTCTGGGTAGATTCAAGAGAACTTGTAATTTCAGATTTGATTTCAGACTGAAGCTGCAGGTATTCAGCTTCATCAATATCACCCACAGATTTTCTACGGCGCAGTTCTTTGAGTTCAAATTGATAATTTTGCTTCAGCTGTTGTAAACGATTATCCAAAGAGTGGCTTACTTTCGCTAATGCATCAGATTTTACAAAATAAAAGGGTGGAATCAAAATAGCCAAAACCACGATAAGAAAAACAATGACTATTAAAATCATCATAGAAATTTATCCTCAATTTTTTGATTCTTGAGATCTGATGCTAACGAAGGGTCTAGTACATCTGGGATTTCGTTCTCCCATTGCTCTAGCAACTGCTGTTGTGCCATAGACGAGGCAATAGACTCTTCACTAGCATTGTCTAAGCGGTTTGCTATTTTGTTATTAGGCTGACGAGATTTCACATAATGAAAAACACCCCATCCCCCCAATAATAATAAAGCAAAGGGGCCATACCAAATAAGCCAAGTGGAAGGTTTCACAGGCGGGTTATAAGAAATAAAGTCTCCATAACGCTGCTTTAAATAGGCGGTGATTTCCTCATTAGACTCGCCCTTTTGTACTTTCTCATAAATAATTTGCTTAAGATCACTCGCTAACCCTGCGTTTGAACCAGCCAAGTTGGCATTTTGGCATTTGGGGCAGCGCATTTCTTCGATCAACTTTAAAAAGCGTTTCTCTTTGGTTGAATCCTCAAAAGGGTAGACTTCAATACCAGCAACTGCATGATGCTGAGGGAAAAACAGTCCTATCATCAATCCTAACAACAAGGCACTTAAAAGTGATGTTTTCATTTTGTCACCTCAGCGGGTAATAACTTGGGTTTAAGAATGCTTTCCCAGACCCCTTCAGTGACTACGCCAACATGGCGATAAACTATCTTATTATCTTTATCAATAACGAAAGTCTCAGGGGCACCATAAACACCTAAATCAATCCCTAAACGACCATTCTCATCCACAATAATGCCCTGGTATGGATTTCCCTGATCTTGGATGTACTTTAAAGCATCTGCCCTTTGATCTTTGTAATTAATGCCATAAATTTGTACACCCTGTATGGCAGAGAGTTTCATCAAGAAAGGATGCTCATGATAACAAGAAGGACACCAGCTGGCCCATACATTCAGTAGAGCAGGTCCATGAATGTCTTTATCCGTAATAATCACATCAGGTTTCATTAAAAGAGGTTTAGAAAACTCTGGGATTTTTTGTCCGATCAATTGTGATTCCAGCAAAGTGGGATCCTGACCCAGCTCTGAATAGAGTAATAAGGTCAATCCCACAAACAGAGTCAAAGGTAACAAATATAACACCAGCCTTTTTGATTGAACCATTAGATAGGCTCCATTGAAGTCGAATCGTCTTTAGATCCTAACCATTGAGATTTCAGTTTTTTCCTATAACGACGATCACTCACCGCGAATAAACCACCTAATGCCATCAGTAATGCACCAAACCAAATACAGCGGACGAAAGGTTTTACATAGATCCTAACCGCCCAATCTTGGCCCTCTGGTAATTGTTCACCCAGAGCAACATAGAGATCTCGAGATAAGGCTGGATCGATTGCCGCTTCAGTCATCCATTGTCCAGAAGCATGATAGCGACGTTTTTCAGGTTGTAAATTAGCCACAAAATCACCATGGTGAGAAACGATGAATAAACCTCGAATTCCATCATAATTAGAGCCACGAAACTCCTGCACGCCCTCAAACTTAAAATCATATCCAGCCACATTGACTTGGTGGTTTGGAGAAACGCGAAGGTTTTCTTCCACACTCAGATGTGAGGATAAAACCACACCCAAAACAGCAAAAGCCAAACCAATATGCGCTAAATGCATGCCATAAAAACTATTGGGCATTTTTTTGAATTTGAAACTATTGTGAGATTTAGACTTTTGTAGCAAATCTTGGCTTACCAAGAAAATAAGCCATACCACTAAAAATACCCCAAGGAAAATTTGTAATTTATCAGTCAATAGTTGCTGACTTTGTAACAAGGCCGTTATTCCGCCCAGGATGAGAGCAAAAATTGCAGCCAATAAACTCTGCTTACCAAGTTGTTGTTTAGAATACTGGCGCCAATTCACAATCGGCCCTAATCCCACCAAAAACACTAAAGGCGTCATCAGCACGGTGAATATCAAATTAAAATAGGGAGCACCTACAGAAATTTTTCCCCAATCAAATACTTCAGCAAAGATTGGGAACAAGGTACCCATTAGAATCATAATGGCAGAAACCGTTAATAATAAGTTATTAATCAGTAACAGCAGCTCTTTAGAAAACCAATCAAACCAGCCTGACACTGAAACTGAAGAGGCTCTAAATGCAAATAATACTAAGGATGAACCGATCACTATTCCTAAGAAGCTTAAAATGAAAGCTCCTCGAACTGGGTCATTGGCAAAGGCATGAACGGAGGTCAACACACCAGAACGCACTAAGAATGTGCCTAATAAACTAAAACTAAACGCGGCTATCGACAACAAAATAGTCCAAGCTTTAAAAACACCACGCTTTTCTGTTGCGGCTAATGAATGCAATAAGGCTGTACCGATCAACCAAGGCATAAATGAAGCATTTTCAACGGGATCCCAAAACCACCAACCGCCCCAACCTAATTCGTAATAAGCCCACCAACTGCCTAAAGCTACTCCAGAGGTTAAAAATATCCAGGCACCCAATGTCCATGGTCGCACCCATTTCGCCCAAAGAGAATCTATTTGGCCTTCTATTAGCGCAGTAATGGCAAAGGCAAAGGCCACGGCAAATCCCACATAGCCCATATACAACATGGGTGGGTGTATAACCATACCGAAATCTTGTAACAATGGATTTAAATCTGCGCCATCTAAGGGAAAATTAGGTAAAACTCTCGTGAATGGGTTCGAGGTAAAAATAATGAAACTCAAGAATCCCACACTCAGTCCACCCAAAATAGCCAGCACTCTAGCTCGAGTGATTGCAGGTAGATTTTGACTCATTAAGGTCACGGCTAATGACCAAACATTGAGCATGAAGATCCAAAGCAGCAAAGCACCCTCATGTCCTCCCCATGTAGCCGCGAGGCGATAAGCAAGGGGTAGGGTACGATAAGAATGACTAGCAACAAATTGCACTGAAAAGTCGTTGGCATAAAATGACCAACTTAAACTGACAAAAGCAATGGCCACAAATATAAACTGGCCAATTGTTGCTGGCCCAGCAACTAATATCCAACGCCAACGATTGGTAGCGGCTCCCACTAATGGCACAAAAAATTGTACCAAGGCAATTGCCAAAGCAAAGGATAGTGCTAAATTACCAATTTCTGGGATCATTCTTATTGTCCTTTTCGGGCTTTAGCTTCTGCTTCTGCCTTTTTAATGGCTTCTGCAACTTCAGGTGACATATAGGTTTCATCATGTTTGGCCAGCACTTCAGTCGCTTCAAACAATCCGTCTTTCCTTAAATGCCCCATACTGATAATACCCTGACCTTCTCTAAATAAATCAGGCAGAATGCCTTCAAAAGTTACAGGGATGGTCTCGGCATTATCGGTGATCTTAAATTGAATCTTCAGGCTCTTAGGATCTCTGGATACGCTTCCCATGACCACAAGCCCGCCCACACGAATCAATGGACCTACAGGCGCTTTGCCCCTAGCCACTTCAATGGGGGTATAAAATAAATTGATATTTTTCTTAACAGCATAGAGCCCTAATCCGATGGCTACGCCCAATCCTAATACAATGGAAATAACAAAGATTAAACGACGTTTACGTTGGGGTTTCATCATAGATTTTCTCCTTGCGCCATTGAATCGGCATGAACTGTATCATCTCTCTCGGCCTGTTGTTTGGCCTGAGCTTCTTTGGCCTGGGCCTGAGCTTCTTTGGCCTGACTGAGCTCTTCTCGACTATAACGGCGTTTAAGTTGTTGTTTCATGGATTTGTTTTGTGATTTAACGCCTAAATAAAGCGCAATAAAAAGAACGGCACTCACTCCGTAGCTGGTCCAGACATAAAAGCCATGGTATCCCATCGCAATAAACTCACTAAAGCTCATTGGCAGATCTCCTCTTTTAGCCATTGTTTACCATATTCTCGACTCATAATCTCGGTTCTAATACGAATTAAAATAATACAAAGAGCAAATAGAATAATCGCGACGATCATCGTTAATAAGGCGGTTAACATAGAGGGATCGATAGTAGGTTTTTCAAATTTCGAAATAGTGGCACCTTGATGGAGGGTGTTCCACCAATAAACAGAGTAATGAATGATGGGAATATTCACCAAACCGACCATGGCCAACACACCAGCGGCTCGGTCACCCACCTCACGATCGTCAAATGCTTGGTGTAAGGACATAAACCCTAAATATAGAAATAACAAGATTAATTCAGAAGTGATCCTTGCATCCCAAATCCACCAAGTATTCCAAGTAGGTCGTCCCCAAAACGATCCAGTAAATAATGCTAAAAAGGTCATCATTGCGCCCACTGGAGCAATACTGACCGCCACCATATGGGCTACTTTTATCCGCCAAATATAACCAACAGCCGCTGCAATCGCCATATACACATAGAAAAACATCGAGGCCATGGCTGTGGGTACATGTAAGTACATAATGCGTACCGAGTTACCCTGCTGGTAATCAGCGGGAGAGTTGTATAATCCCTGGTACAAGCCGAATGCTAATAAGGCCAAGGTTATCGTCCATAACCATGGCAACATGCGCCCACTGATCTGATAAAACCATTTAGGGGATGATAGTCGATGAAACCACTGCCAACTCATATTTTTTTCCTTACTTATATTAAAATAAATGCCGTTAAAACTACCAGGTAAAAGCTAACGAATAGACACTCTAATCGCAGCAACAGAAGCAAATGGAACCAAAGATAAACTCGCAAACAAAAATGCACCCAAATAAGCTAGTTGTCCAGAATATTCCATTCCCATGGCAGCCGAAGTCACTGCACTGGCACCGAAAATTAATACCGGTAAATATAATGGTAAAACTAATAAGCTTAGCAACACACCACTCTGTCTTAAACCCACGGTTAAGCCCATACCCACAGAACCTATTAGGCTCAAAACAGGCGTACCTAATAATAAACTAGAAAGTAACGCCCAAAATGAATCCCCTTTTAGATGCATCATCACCGCTAAAATGGGAGAAATGATAACCAAAGGCAATCCAGATGTCAGCCAATGTGCAATAATTTTAACAATAACCACTTTATAATGAGAACCGGATTGCATGAGTAACAGCTCTAATGTGCCATCATGAAAATCGTCACGATATAAACTCTCTAAGGAAAGCATGGTTGCCAACAAGGCTGCAACCCAAATCACACCAGGTGCTATTTGTTCGAGAAGTTCCCCTTCTGGTGTAACAGCAAGTGGAAACATGGAAACGGCAATCACAAAAAATATCAGTGGATTGATTAAGTCTTGTCGGCTACGCCAATGGCGTAAAAGTTCCCGATGAAGTAATATTTTTATCATCATATTTGCCTCTGCTTATTTATTGTCAATAAACGAGGCTCTTTAAGCAGTGTAAGAGGTTGATGGCTAGTCAATAAGACACTTCCCCCTTTTTCTACATAATTGATCATCTGTTGCTCTAACCAGTGACAACCATCAACATCCAAAGAGGTAAAGGGTTCATCCAAAACCCAACAACCGGTATTCGCGATCAGCAGTCTTGCCAATCCTACTCGCCTGGTTTGTCCTGCCGATAAGGTTCTGGCGGGTTCATCTTCATATCCATGAAGCTCTACTTCTATGATAGCTTTATCGGCAGCTTCATCCGTTGCAAACTGACCAGCAATTGGATGGAGTTTAAGGTTTTCAAAAACGGTAAGCTCGGGTTTTACAGCGGGAAGATGACCTAGATAGAGCGGAATTAATTCACCATTACCGCCCCAATTCACCTGGCCTGCTGCTTTTGGCAACAAGCCACATAAACAGCGTAATAAACTGGTTTTTCCAGCGCCATTCACTCCAACGACTTGGAGGACTTCACCTGCAGATAGATCAAAGCTTAGATCTTCAAATAACCAACGCTCGGAACGTCTGATCCCTAATTTTTCCACAGATAATATTTTATTATTTTCAGTCACTCAAGCATCTCTTTGTGATATTTTTTTGATATTTTCTGGAAAACCTTTGTCTTGGCTTTATAAATGGTCTAAGGCTCACAATAATTTGCAGAAGGACTATACTATAGTTAAAGTGAATATTCATTAGGCAATTATTCGTTGTGGCTATATTAACCATCCCCATGCTCAATTATTCTATGCGAATACCCGCATCTGATGTATTGACGCTCGTCAATGAATTGCCCATGAATCAACCGATTAAAGCTGTTCTTGTAAAACAAGGTGAAACAGCAAAAATTATTTTTGCTGATAAACGTGAAATCCAGATCAATTTACCGAAAGAAACTCGCCTGCCAGATAACCCTATAAAGATTGAGCTTAATATATTCAGTATTCATCCCAAAATAAAACTGCAAATACGAATAAATAGTGAAGATAAAAACAAACGAGTTAATCCTAACAGCATCAACTCATCAAGGTTGTTATCAACAGCTGATTTATTCAGAGAAGGAAATGCAAACAGAACCGCTATAGAGAATAGGCAAAGTCAAATTGAACAACTTATTCAGTCACTGGACAATAATAAAAGCACCAATTCCAATATTCTTGATTCAGATAATAACCTCTCGATTAAGCGCTTAATCCAATCAAACAAATTACCGGTGCAGGAAGTTGCTGTAAAACAAGCACACATAAATAGCAGAGGAACTCAGATTAAAGATATTGAACAAATAAAAAATCAAATTCATTTATCAAAAACCATCCAGCCACAAAACTTTAAAATATCCACTGTGAATGCGGATGTTTCTTTGGTTGTCACGGACAAATTGTCAGTTCCAAATAGAATTCTGCAATCCACGTCATCAACAGAGAATAACAACCTTTCACTCAACACTCAGAAAGAAGTCAGTCAATTATTGAGCAATACCACTACAACTATCTCTCAAAAGTTAAACCCACAGAGCAACCAAACAAATCAACGTGCAATAGTAACAAACCCACTTGCAACGAAAATGACGACTTTATCAGACTTCTCAATTGGAGAGAGTGCCATTAAAGATAGAACAATTCAGGTATTTATTGAATTAAAACAAAATGCTTCTCCATCATTTAACAAAGCTGAAACTATTCAGATGCAAAATAACCTCATCAATGCTCAGAAAGGTGCTGATGATGGATCTATGAAAAATATTCTAACGTCCACAGAGGAAATTATTCAAAGAAACGAAAAGAATCCCGAGAGCAGTTTAACAGCACCAATGAAGACTAACCGAGAAGCTGATAAATCAATCCTTAATTCCAGTCAGTATGTCACTCACAAAATCAACACTCCTCACAACTTGGGCAAAAGCCAATCAGCAAATCTATTAACAAATGATATTAACCAACCATTAAAACAAATTATTAAAGATCATGATTTATCTATGAAAATCGATGACATCAACAATAAACAAAACACCACAAAAACATTAAAAAATTTTCCAGGAAAAACAGATAGCAGTCAAAGTAAAATAGAGAGTAATCCAGTCAAGGTAAATTCTCCAGATATAATACAGAGCGTAAAAACTTTAGCTAATTCCAATAATGCCATAGAGAATATTCTTGAGGGGAAATCGAGTAATCAACTTTCAATAACTAAAAAAAATCCATTAGATATTAACGACAAAGCTAATTTATTGAAGATGACTTATAATTCTCAAGAGAAACCCTCTCAACTTCATCTCATCAAAAGTTTAGATAATTTAATTAAAGACATTATGCAGTTCCCTAAAAAACCCGCATTGGAACTTATCCAGAAAATCGGTCACACTCTGACCAAAGATTTCATTCCAACTCAAAGCACCAACCAACTGAGCCAATCCATAAAAGAACATATAAAAAATTCAGGCATGTTATATGAAAGTAAACTTTTTCAATCATTAACGAACACTGCAACATCCATTCAAGAACTGAGTAAAAATTCTCTAGATATCGCAAATGACACAAAATCTAAATTACTGGATATCATACAAACCATTCCTTATTTAATCAGTTCTCAACCAAGTCAATTTCTCAATACCTCCTATATTTTCAACAACACAGACATCGCCATGGTCATCATACAAATCCGTAATTTACTCAACCAAAGTGCAAAGTCACAATCTAATTCAGGCCAAACAGGAAAACCAACAGAACCTTTAATCAACTGGCTTTCTCAAATATTGAAAACCTCATCCCAAATGTTAGAAAACATAGAACATCAACAAAGCAGATCAATTCAACATCAAAATAGCAATCAACCTCTTATTTTGCAATTTCAGATCCCTATTAAAATTGATCATCAAGAATCATGGGTATCTGTTGAGTTAGAAGAAAAAAATGCCCAGCAAAAAAAAGGAAAAAATTCAGAGAAGTTATTGAAAATTCAATTACAATTTAACTTTGGCGAGGGGAAAAAACTACAAGTGATCACCTCCATTCATAAAGATAATATGCAAGTTAAATTCTTTGGTGATGATTACTTCACACAAAAGTTTAACCAAAATAACCTAGTACGCTTAAAAAGCAACATTGAAAGCAAAATACAAAAAAATGTCAAGATTTCATTTATCAAGAGCAGTAATAGCAATGATTTTGACCATCAAATACATGTGGAAGTTTGAATGAACTCAAGAATATTTTATAATGAGAATAAAATTCGCCAGGCTATCGCATTATTTTACGATCAAGTTGATGCGCCTAAAATTATCGCTAAAGGAGAAGGTGATATAGCTAGAAGAATGATTATGTTAGCAAAACAACACAACATTCATTTGCATGAAGACCCTAATCTGTTGAAACAGTTTTCTCAACTCAATATAGGCGATACGATCCCTGAGGAACTGTATCAAGTCATTGCTGAAATTATTTCTTTTGTCTATTGGCTAGAGGGAAAAACCCCTCAAAACAAACCCTAATGGACAAAACCCTCCAATTGTGATTTTTGCAATTGACTCAGCAATTGGATTTCCCCTTTTGTTAACTGGCAACATTCCATAATATCATTGGGGTTAGCGCCAATACTTAGCATCTTAGCAGCTTGCTCATAAGATTTAGAGGCATTTTTTGGTTGAAGACTTAAATTTTTCTTTAGATGAACCATGTGTTTCAATTCGACTTCTGTATCCTGCAGTTTTTTTCCTTGAATAATATGAGCACTTTGAATAACAATAAATTGGTTTTTTAGTTGTTCATAATCTTGTGATAAACGTTCTAACTTTATTTTAAACTGACTCAGTAGATAATAAAACCCTGCACTTAATAAACCAATGCCGAGCATCAATAAAATTTGCTGTAAATATTGCATCAACTTTCACCTTCTACCCTATTAATAACTAGAAAAATCCATATCTTGCCAATCTGATTCACCCAGTAACTTATTTAAATCCACCAAAATTAGTAATTCATTGTTACGATTGCAAACGCCTTGAATAAATTTTGAACTTTCTTCATTACCTACATTAGGGGCCGTTTCAATTTCAGATTGTTTTAAATAAACCACTTCAGCCACTGCTTCTACTAGAATGCCTATTTCATGCCCTTCTGCTTCAATAATCACAATTCTGGTATTGTCTGTAATATCAGCGGTACTCAATCCAAATCTCTGGCTAGCATCGATAACCGTGACCACGCTACCTCTTAAATTGATAATGCCCAACACATACATTGGCGCACCAGGCACTGGCGCTATCTCGGTATAACGCAACACCTCTTTCACTTGCATCACATTGATGCCATAGGTTTCGTTACTTAATCTGAAGGTAACATATTGAAGAACTGAATCTTCACCTACCTGCGAGCTGTAGCTGCCACCTTTAAAGTCTTGTGCCATGTGTAATCTCCTAAAACCTTTATTAAATCAGCCAAATATTTGACACGATGATTCATCACATCATGTTATGCATTTTACAGGCCATAACTAAAGTGAAAAACCCGTTCAACTCAACACCTTTCTATCTATTATGATAGTCCAACCTAAAAAAAAGACCTAACTTGGCTCTGAGCCAGAGTGAAAAAACTCAGTTCTCATTAGGATCTGTTATTTTTTTTTGATAGTTTATTTAGCATATCTACCAGCACATCTACATCCAATAATGCACACATATGCTCTACGAGCATACCCGCTAACCATGGTCGTTTGCTATTTTCTGGTGTCCAATTGACTTCATCTTCTCTAATCATCAAAGCATCCTGCACACTTCCTCCCGCTAATGCCCATCGCGTATCGTCAAGTAGCACCACATACTCATAATCCTGACTTAATTCTTTGGCGAGAGGGTAACGATCGGGCATGATCCATAAAGCCGTATCAATCACAGATAGATTGCCCACTTGATCACGCATTAATCCCATATACCATTCGGGTTGACCGGCTAACTGCGTGAGATGAGGATCCAAACGATGAATTCCTCCCAACTTAACCAATGGAACAGCTAACTTAATTTCACCCACTTTAAAAATCAATGTTTGAAATCTTCCACGCCCCCAATCTGGTATTTTTGATATTCTCTTTTGTGTCACGGGCTTAGCTTGTTGCTGTTGAATCTCCTTAGTCGTGATTTGCTCAATAACCTGAGGCTTAATTTTTAGCTGTGGCTCTATGGGTGTATGAGGTGTCAGAATGTCTGTTTCCCTTTTAAGAAGAGGTGGGCTAACCTGTGGTTGCACCCTGACTTTTATGGCAAGTGGTTCTGGTTTGTGAATTTTAGGTCGGGAACTAAACTCTGGTGGATTCTCGTCATTACCATTTATTGTGTGCGGCTGATGCTTAACCATCTCATTCACTGAAGAGTTTTCAACTGGGTGGTTTGCTTTTTGTTCTGCCGTTTTATGCTCAACTTTAACATCTTCTAATTTCCTGGATGCTTCCGCAACATCCTGAATTTTTGGCATTTGCTTTAAAAGATTTTGAGCTAATTTTAACCGCTCAGACAATACAGGCTTGATTTTATGAGGAACAGTCACTATTTTTTGTGAAATTGGATTTTCATTTACCACGAGTTTCTGGGGTGCCACTGGCTCTTTCTCATCCATGAGTAGACTACTTACAAAACTTTGTAAGATCTCTTCATCTGAGCCTTTTTGTTGCATTAGCTCGCCTCACTTCCTTTAATACTCCCTTGTAATAAATGTTTGATCAGCACACGATATCCATGAGTGCCCTGAGTTTCTGGCTCGAAAACATTGAGTGGTTGGTGGGCAAGACTAGCATCACGAAACTTGGTATCAATCGGGATAACATTTTGCCAAAGCGCCTCAGGATATTTGTCTCTCATCGTGCGCAACGCTTTCACTGAGGCTAAAGTTCTTCGATCAAACAAGGTAGGAATAATAGTATAGATAAAATCAGACTTACCCGCTTTGGCCACCATATGCACTGTATTTAACATTCTTTCTAACCCCTTCAATGCCAAATACTCGGTTTGACATGGGATTAAAAGACGTTGGCACACGGCTAGCGCATTGATAAGTAAAATACCCAGTATAGGGGGGCAATCCAAAATCACATAATCAAAATACTCTTGTAACTTTTCAAGCATTTTGCTCAAAACAAACCCTTTTCCTTGCAGTTGATCTAACTGTCTATCAATAGTAGCAAGGGCAATAGATCCAGAAATAAAACTTAAATGCTCCACACCAGTAGATAATATCGCTCGTTCTTTTAACGCCTTTGCATCCCATTCTAAATGGGTCATACAATGATAAATATTGAACGCTTGCTCATCCGAATTCACACCAAAATAAGAGGTCAAGGATGTTTGAGGATCAAGATCCAGTAACAATACCCTATAACCCTTTTCAGCGAGCAAGCCTCCAAGATTTACAGCGGTAGTCGTTTTACCCACACCACCTTTTTGATTGGCAATCGCCCAAGTTTGCAAAAAAATATCTCCTAACATTTTATAGGAACGAATTATTAAAAGTTCAAAACTATTTATTGATCTAAAAACAGTTTATGAGCTCAACAACCCAGATCCAAAAATGAATTGAATTGCAGTTTTTCAGCAAGCTCGGCGAAATGAGCAATTATTGCTTAGTCATGAATCCTTCCAAGAATTACAGCTCAAGGACCTTCTGGTTTTTCCTTAGGCAAATCCTTGCCACGTATAATCAAGGAACCATCTTGTTGCCGAACCTCTTCAAATTCAAGATTATCGGTTTTGGTATTTTCCATATTATCTGTTGAAAATGGAGTTGGTGTCTCCACCCCGTGAATATATCGGGAAATCGCAATAACTACCCTTCTATTTGCTTTCCGCCCTCTTGGGGTTGAATTATCCGCAATAGGCGCATGAGAGCCATAACCTTCCGTCGCCATTCTCGTTGGATCTATACCAAAATCTTGCAATAATCGCGCCACAGCAACAGCACGAGCTGCAGATAGTGCCCAATTGGAACGAAAACGCCCCACGGTCACGGGAATGTTATCAGTAAATCCACGGATCCGAATAAGATTGGTATTTTCTTTTTTAAGAAAGAGCGACATGACCTCTTGAAGCAGTTTTTCGGCGGAATCACCTAATCGGTCACTACCGCTAGCAAACAATAAGTTGTCAGGTAATGATATTTCAATCCATTCATCAGTGGCTTTGATTTTCACCAATCCCCTATCAATTACATCCTTCAAACCATCTTTTAGGTTAGTTTCTAGTAAAGCAAATTGCTTTTTACTTTGACGAGCGGTAGCGTTCAACTGTGCGAGTTGATTTTGGGTAGCTTGGATCTTTCCTGTATCCTGATTTTCACCTACCAAATCGTTTCCGGGTAATGCATTGGATTCGCCAATATCAGGCGTACTGCGACGATTGATATTGCCTTCTTGTATTGGGGTCATACTCCTCTCGGTAATATTAAAGGCTGCCACTAAACTCTCGGATAGCACACGATACTTTCCTTGATTCACTTGGGAAATAGAGTACATCACCACAAAAAAAGCAAACAGCAAAGTGATAAAATCTGCATAAGAGATTAACCAACGATCGGAATTTTCAAAATCTCTTGCTCTTTTATACCGTCTCATAATTATACTCGTGCCACCTCAAAATGCTTGATTTCAGCAAGCCTGGAAGCTGCCAGATCCGAGGCTTGAAATTTAAGGAATAGTCATTTACGTCCACGGATGGACTGTATGAAGAAAAAGTATTAAAAAAATTCATCACAAAGAAGATGGGCGCTTATCGGCATGCCTTTCAGGAGCTTAGGTGGAAAGCCAGCTCTGAAATCTCATATTTCCAAGTATCACGGGTATAAACCCTACAAAAACTTATGAATTATTTACATAGGCTGATAGTTTGCTTTCTATCACACGAGGATTGTCACCTTCTGCGATGGCAATAATGCCTTCAATTAACATCTCTCTGTAACGGCTTTGTGCTTGAGTGAGGTGTTTAAGCTTATGGGCTATAGGTATAAAGAATATATTCGCAGCAACAACACCATAGATAGTGGCTACAAATGCTGTGGCAATCCCCTTACCGAGCGCCTCAGGTTGACTCAAATTTCCCATCACATCAATCAGTCCTAACACAGCGCCCACAATACCCATGGTTGGGCTATACCCCCCCATGGCCTCAAACACTCTAGCAGCTGCATACATATTTTCTTCGTGTAACTCTAACTCTGTCAGCATGGCACTTTTAATCGCGTCAGGTTCTGCACCATCGATCAGTAAATTTAGACCCAAGCTAGAAAACTTATCGTCTTCTGATTCCACCTCTTCCTCTAAACCCAATAAACCTGAACGTCTTGCTGTTGAACTCCAACGCACTAATTTTTGCAAACCCTGCTCTACAGGAAATATTGGTTTGAAAAAAATCCAAGTAAATCTCTTCATAGCCATCCAATAAATATGGCTTGGTGTTTGCAACAATGCTGCACCAATAGTCCCACCCAGCACAATCACCACCGCAGGAAAACTGACTAAGACACTCAGCGCCCCTCCCTCGATAACTTGGCCACCAATAATAGCCATGAAGGCTAAAATTAATCCAATAATACTCAGAATGTCTGGTTTATATCTCAAAAACAAAGCTCCCTTAATATAGCCCCACTAAATTCATCACCTGCTAGCACCTTATCGGCCAATCCTGCATTTACTATAGCCATTGGCATACCATAAACAACACAGGTTGCTTGATTTTGTGCCCATACAGTAGCACCTTTCTGTTTTAGTAGTTTTGCACCCTCCTTACCATCAGCACCCATGCCTGTCAGAACTAACGCAAAAACTTGTCCCCCATAAGATTTAGAAGCAGAAGCAAAAGTCACATCAACACAAGGTTGATAATTCACACGTGGATCAGCTTCTCTTACTTTAACCATGGCGTTGCCACCCACGACTTCAAAATATATTTGTTTTCCGCCAGGAGCAATTAGCGCATCACCAGCTTTCAAACTTTGTCCGTCCCTAGCCTCACTGACATTTAAAGGGGATAAGCCATTTAATCTGGATGCAAAGGCCCCAGTAAATGTCGCGGGCATATGCTGTACCACTAAAATAGGTATGGGAAAATTTTGTGGTAGATTTTGTAAAATTTTCTGAACAACCACCGGGCCACCTGTTGATGCACCAATAATCAAAATTTTGTAGGCACCGCTTATTCTAGTTGCTCTAGGAGACGGAGGTCGTGGCCGAGGATTTTCAGGCCTGATGCTGGCCCTATCTGAACGATTATCTTTTGACTCTATTGATCTATTTTGACGACAAGGGTTGGCCGATTGAGTTCTTTCTGAGTAGCTAGGTGTTTGATATGGTGGAGTTACTAACGGGGCCGATGTGGAATGGCTAGCAAAAGATTGTGCCCTGGCGCCAGCCACTGTTTTTATTTTTTCAATTAATAGTCGAGAACTTGCAGTATTTTTTGCGTTTAATGATTCATAACTTTTTAAATGAAAATCTACTGCCCCAGCATCTAGTGCATCTAAGGTCAGCTTGGCTCCTTCAAAAGTTAGGGAGGACAACATCAGTACTGGGACTGGTGTGGTTTTCATAATTTGTTTAACCGCCGTAATACCATCCATCACCGGCATTTCGACATCCATCGTCACGACATCTGGTTTGAGTTGTTCGATTTTTTGAATAGCTTCACGTCCATTTTGCGCAACACCAATCACTTTTAAGGCAGGATCAGAATTGAGTATATGGATTAATTGCTGACAAAAAAATGTGGAGTCATCTACAACCAGAACTCGGATTGGCATTAATTATACCTTTGAATGTTGTATGATTAGAGCCATTAAGTACGCAAAAAATAACCAGTATCAACAGCCACTCATCATAAAAAAAATCAAAATGTTCTCTACCTTTTGGAGTAATGAGCAAGGAGATTCGGAACATCCAGAATTAAAGCGATACTGCCATCACTGGTGATAGTTGCCCCAGCCATACCTGGTGTACCTTGTAAAATAACCCCCAAAGGTTTGATCACAACTTCTTCTTGACCCAATAAAGCATCTACCACGAAGCCGACTCTTTTGGTGCCAACCTGAAAAATCACTACATGACCTTCTGTTTTTTGCTCATGACCATGAGAGTTGTTGATAAGCCATTTTTCTAAATAAAATAAGGGGATCGCCTTCCCTCTCACAATAATAGTTAATTGACCATCTACGACATTGGTTTTTCTTAAATTTAAATGGAAAATTTCACTCACACTGGCCAAAGGAAATGCAAATATTTGTTTGCCTATAGTCACCATTAGAGTAGGTAAAATAGCCAAGGTCAGTGGGACTTTAATATAAATAGTGGTACCTACACCAAGTTCAGAATCGATAAGCAGAGTACCATTTAAGGAGGTGATTTTGGTTTTAACCACGTCCATTCCCACACCTCTTCCAGAAATATCGGACACTTCTGTTTTGGTGGAAAATCCGGGCATGAAAATTAAATTATAGCATTCTGTTAAAGTTAACCTATCTGCGGCTTCTTGATCCATCAATCCTTTATTCACAGCAATTCTTTTCAGCACTTCTGAATCCATCCCTCCACCATCATCCTTAATACTCAGCATAATATGATCGCCCTCTTGTGCCGCTGCAAGGGTAATCATACCGACTCTATCTTTTCCTTTTTTCTCTCTCACATCAGGCATTTCAATGCCATGATCAACTGAATTTCTCACTAAATGCACCAAGGGATCAGCCAGAGCTTCAACAAGATTCTTATCCAGATCTGTTTCTTCACCAATAAGCTGTAGCGTCATTTCTTTCTTGAGATTTCGCGCTAAATCTCGTACCACCCGAGGGAATCGACCAAAAACCTTCTTGATCGGTTGCATACGAGTTTTCATCACAGCCCCTTGCAGATCACCAGTGACTATGTCTAAATTTGAAATGGTTTTTAAAAGCTTTTCGTCGGAATAGCTTTGTGCCAGGCTAATCAAGCGATTTCTCACTAACACTAACTCACCCACCATATTCATGATGTCATCTAAACGCTTTGTATCAACCCGAACAGTAGATTCTGTGTTAGCTGTAACTCTTTGTGCAGGAGTCGCAGAGGGCCTTTTCGGTGGTTTAGACTCTATGGGTACAGGAGTCTTGGGGGTAGGCGTGATAGCTTTAGGCGCTGCAGCAGCTTTAGGCGCTGCAGCAGCTTTAGGCGTAACCGCTTTAGATGGCGCTTTTTTAGTATCCTTAGCATCTGCTGGAGACTCAATCGATTTACTCGGTGCCTGTTTTTTTCCATGAAGAGAATCGAGCAATGCCTCAAACTCGTCATCATCAATTGAATCGGAGACTTCTGAATTGACTGGCGCTTTTGACTCAATGGCTTTTTTGGTTTCTTTTTTATCTTGAGCAGATCCTTGAAGCTCATCTAAAAGTGAATCAAATTCATCTTCAGAAATACTGTCATTATTAGCAGCAACGGGTGGCGATGTTTTGCTTTGATCAGTACCTGGTGCTCCACTTCCATGGAGTTGGGTTAATAGTAATTCAAACTCATCTTCATCAATTGCATCGTCTGAGTTCTCTTCTACTTTGGCAACTGGATTATTTTTTGGCGTTGATGCTACTGCACACGTTCCATGTAATTCATCTAATAATGCATCAAACTCAGCTTCTGACATTTCATCATTTGAGCCATTTGACTCAGTTTCGGCAGAATCAGTCATCGCTTGCTGATTGGTTTCAAAAAGCTCATCAAACTCATCTTCCATGGAGTCTTCTTCATCAGCTATTTCTTCATGATCACTTGAATCTTCTACATCTGGCATATCATCCATATGATGCGAATATCTTTGTAGTGCTGCAATAACTTCTGGTGCAGCTGGCTCTGGATTTTCACCAGACTTAACTTGCTGAAACATTTCGTTGACAGCATCCAAAGCTTTCAATGAAACATCCATCAACTCTGGGGTAATAACCTGTTCGCCGTTACGCAAGCGATCAAACACATTTTCGGCGATATGACAGACGTCAACCAAGGCTGTTAGTCCTAAAAAGCCTGCGCCGCCTTTAACGGTATGATATCCACGAAAAATGCTGTTTAGAAGATCCTTGTCTTCTGGATTATTTTCAAGCTCTACTAATTGCTCGGACAAAGAATCCAATATTTCTGTCGCTTCAATTAAAAAGTCTTGTAGGATTTCTTCATCAGCATCTAACGCCATCTATAATTCCTCAAAAACCCAAACTAGAAAGTATGTCATCTACATCATCTTGACTTGATGCGACATCCGCTCGAAATTCAGCATCAATAGTTGGGCCGTGAACACTCGGTGTTGATTTCTTTTCTTCAACCAAAGCTTGTTTGTAATCATCTAGTTGTCCAAACATTTTGATGGTATGGACTAAACTTTCCTCTACATCCTTCACTAAAGTAATCACTCGCTTAATTACCTGCCCAGTTAAGTCCTGAAAACCTTGAGCGAGTAACACTTCGTTCATCAGATGATTAATACTATCGGCATCTGAACCGATTTTTATAAGGAAATCGCCAACTTCATCGAAAAAAACTTTAAATTCCCCTGGTTTTATCTCTTTTCTCTGAATTCTTCCCCAAAAATCAACAAGATGTTCCGAGGAGTTTTTAAAGTCTGCTGACAAGCTGATGCTGGTCTCTACCGCATCCATGGTTTTATTGGCGGCATCGTCCGTCATTTTAATCACATATTCGAGCTGATCTTTGGCATCTGGTACATCATGTGCTGCTAAATCAGAAATTTTCGCATCTAATTTAAAATTAGTGAGTGCATCATGTAACTCTCTGGTCAGCTTGCCAATTTCACTGAACAGATCAGCATTGGTGCTCTTTTTAGCCAAATTGATAGACTTGTAGATTTCCTCGGCTTTAGCGGAATCACCTTCTTTGAGATGAATCAACATTGCCTCCACTTGTTCTATAGCTTGCTCATGACTCATTGCAGACAATGCCCCGTTTTTTCAACAAAATCCCAAAAAAATCTAACCATTAATACGCTCAAAGATTTTATCAATCTTTTCTTTCAAGGTGGCCGCAGTGAAGGGCTTAACAATATAGCCATTGACACCCGCTTGAGCAGCTTCGATAATTTGTTCTCTCTTAGCTTCTGCGGTTACCATCAAAATAGGTAAGGATTTTATTGCCTCAACAGCTCTCACCTGTTTCACCAATTCTATACCTTGCATACCAGGCATATTCCAATCAGTCACCAGAAAATCAATTCCACCAGTCTTGAGTATAGGTAAAGCGGTATTACCATCATCTGCCTCAACGGTATTCGTAAACCCTAGATCTCGTAGTAAGTTTTTAATAATGCGTCTCATGGTTGAGAAGTCATCCACTACAAGAATTTTCATGTTTTTATCCAAAGTAACCTCCAGGCTATATTTTCTACCTTATTGGTCGTATCAAAATCGCTACGCCAGACTTGTTAAAGTACAAAGCATTCTACAACAAGCATAGTTTAAGTTAAAATCAATTCCAGTCACTCAGCCGAGATTTTAATCGACTGAGTGCCTGTCCGTGTAATTGGCACACTCTTGACTCACTTACACCCAACACAGCACCTATTTCTTTTAAATTAAGTTCTTCGTCATAATAGAGAGCCATGGTTAATTTTTCTCTTTCTGGTAATTTGTCAATTTCTTGAGCCAATGTCTCTTTAAAATCTAAATTATAGACGTTTTTTAAAGGGTTACCGTCATTTTCACCGGATATTCCTAAGTTTTCTTCATCTAGCCCAGCATCCTCAATACCAATTAGCCTGACATTAGACACATCTTTAACCATTTGATGATACTGATCGACATCGACACCCAATTCTTTGGCTACGTCTTCATCCTTGGCATCTTGTCCTGTTCTCTGTTCAATTTCACTGATGGCTTTGGCAATGTGGCGTCCATTTTTATGAACCGAGCGCGGCGCCCAATCTCCTCGTCTCACTTCATCAATAATTGAGCCGCGAATACGAATACCCGCATAGGTTTCAAAACTAGCACCTTTAGTTTGATCAAATTTACTCGAAGCTTCCAATAACCCTAGCATACCCGCCTGAATCAAATCATCCAGTAGTATATTAGCAGGCAGCCTGCCCAGAACATGTAGAGCAATACGCTTAACCAATCCAGCATGCTGTATAACCAATTGTTGTTGGCTTTGTTGATTGTTGTACATAGCAATACCACCAGCTAACATCTTATCCCAAAGCTCCTCTTACCAATCTTTCCATAAAGAATTCTATATTGCCCGATGCAGAGATAGGCTTAGGCCAGTCATGCATTTTTTTCGCTATTTGCCGAATAGCAACTGAAGCGGGAGAACGCGGGAAAAGTTGAACTAAAGCCTTCTGTTTTTTCGTCGCGTTACGTACGTTTTCATCGAAAGGAACTGATCCCATATAATCCAGTGTCGCATCTAGAAAGCGCTCAGTGACAGCAGATAACTTGGCAAAAACATTCTTGCCCTCTTGAGGAGAACGTACCATATTCGCCAAAATTCTAAATTTATAAATATCATGCTCGCAATTGAGTATTTTCATCAAAGCATAAGCATCTGTAATAGAGGTAGGTTCATCACAAACCACGACCACCACCTCTTGACTGGCTAAGGTAAAACTGATCACGTTATCTGATATACCTGCAGCCGTATCTATGATTAAGGTGTCCACTTGTTCGCTAAGAGAACTAAAAGCTCGAATCAATCCCACATGTTCCATTTCGCTCAAGCTGGCCATGGATTGGGTGCCAGATGCTGCAGGAACAATAGATATACCTTCTGGTCCTTTAATCACAATATCAACTAATTCACATTCTCCCTTGATAACATGAGATAAATTACGCTTCACTTGTAATCCCAACATCACATCAATATTGGCCAAACCCAAATCTGCGTCCAGTAACATGACACGATTACCTTCCATTGCCATAGAAATAGCCAAATTTAGGGATAAATTACTTTTCCCCACACCACCTTTTCCGCCAGTTACTGAAATTACTTTCACGGGTTTTGTCATATGTCGTTGCCTCAGCCCTGTGGCTTGGTCAGTGGTATTCAACTTTAGCTCACTCTTTTTAGTGGAGATAAACCTTGAGCAATTTTCCATTCCTCATCTTTTTCTAAAGGATAACGATTGGCTAATGAAATCGCATCGGCAATGATTTGATGTGATTTGGCTCCATGGATATCGTCAGGAACATTTTGTCCATCAGTGATAAAGCTTAAGGGTAGTTTTGTCCTGATCAATGTGGTGATCACTGGTCCCAAACTCGTTGTCTCATCTAACTTAGTTAATATAGTTCCTTTTAACACTAACTGCCCAAATCTTTGAATTGTTTCAGTTAAAACGGACATTTGAGCCGTAGCAGATAACACTAAAATATTTTGTATTTGTTGTTCAACCCCAGTCAAACAACTCACTTGTTCCGCAAGCCGCTGATCACGTTGACCAACACCGGCAGTGTCAATCAAGATCAAACGCCGATTAGAAAAGTGCTCTAAAGTCTGCGCCATCTCATCGGCATTGGATACAGAAATAACGGGTACATTTAATATCTGCCCATAAATTTTAAGTTGTTCATGTGCTGCAATGCGATAACTATCTGTGGAAATCATCGCAACGGATTCAGGGCCATATTTTAAAGCCGCCAACGCAGCCAATTTCGCAACAGTGGTGGTCTTTCCGACCCCTGTTGGCCCAACAAGCGCAAAACAACCGCCCTGATCCACGGGATCTAGCTTAGAAATGGCAATATCATGGGCCAATAGAGCCGCAACCTTGTACCAAGCCTCACCGATCTCTTCTTCCTTAATTTTGGTGGCATAAGCTTCTGCAAGTAACACTGGCAGCTCCATACTGACCAAACGTCGCATAATTTCCACATTCACAGGGTTGGTTTCCATCTTACGTGTCCAACATAAGTCCGCCAATTGAGTTTGTAGCAACCCCCTCAAAAGCTCCAATTCATGCTTAACACCAGTAATCACCGGATCTTGTCCCCAATCTAACGCACCTTTTTTGGACAAACTATCTGCGATGCTTTCTTTGAAATGATTGAGCTGACCATTTTCTTGGTGGCTTGCTCTATTATTTTTGAACATGCTTTGTGACATCTGTGAGTTAGGTATTTGTGGCAATTCCTTCACCATGGGTTGTCCAGGGGTTGTAGGGTGATTTATGTTTGACGAACTAGCGCTGTGACTTGCTCTTTGACTTAAACTGACTCGATCTTGGGTAATTTCTGAATCTTGGTTTTGCTCCTTCTGTTGAAGGTTTTTTTGTTGGCTTTCCTGCTGTGAATCTTTTTGTTTTCTGGCTTGTACTAATGCTTGCTCGTAATCCGTTGCAGCAACAATTTCAACACCACCATTCACATTATTGGTGGATAAAATAGCGGCATCTGCACCTAATTCCTTGCTCACTTGAGATAAGGCGGTTCTCATATCTTTTGCAAAAAAACGTCGGATTTTCATAGTCAAACCTCAATATCTATCATTTTTGAATTGCTATTCACTTTAAAACCACT
>Ga0210032_1000653_pt1 | contig 23800 bp, 14 predicted proteins | sample CryGeyCG2114_250_2_FD_185458 | JGI IMG/M metagenome (GOLD analysis project Ga0210032, IMG submission 185458) | Groundwater microbial communities from aquifer - Crystal Geyser CG13_big_fil_rev_8/21/14_2.50 (SPAdes) (version 2) | ecosystem: Environmental > Aquatic > Deep subsurface > Groundwater ... | reverse complement strand
CATCCAAATCAACTCAAACCCCATTCATGAAAAACTCCAACCTAAATTTCACTATTTTGACACAAGCAATAACACGCAAAAATCAAGCCACTAAATTTTCACCAAATCTCTTATTGAGACCAATTCGTACCCACTCTGTTCAAGCCCCAATAACCTATTTTTAAGCACCCTGAGTGTTTCATCATGAGGATGCCCAATGGCCACAGCACTGCCATTTTTTGTCGCAAGTTGCTCTAATCGATCAAATTGCTTATTGATAGCCACCGAGTCAATATCATCATCAAGAAAAACATTACGCCGAGTATTTTCAATCCCCATGCTTTGAGCAACTTGCTGTGCAACGGATTGATCGCTGGTTCGACTATCGATAAAATAGAGACCTTGCCATTTTAATAACCCCATCACCCATCTCATGGTACCCAACTCTTGGGTCATTTTACTGCCCATATGGTTATTGACCCCTTCTACCCCTGGAATATCCAAAATATCCTGTCTAAGCTGCTTTAATAAATGCCAAGGATTCATGCTTAAAAATAACGCTCCTGGTCCTAATAATTGGTTATTTTTCTCGGCCTCCATTGGAGCGTGCAACAAAATAGCCCGATTTTGCTCTTTAGAAATCAGGGCAATTTTGTTGGCATACTGAGTAAAAGGCAAAATACTGGCCGAAACCTGCCAAGGAAGTGACAAGACTTTATTGGCATTTTTCCAGTTGGTCCCCAAATCATCAATAATAATAGCAATTTTTGGTCTTATTGTTTTGGGATGCGAATTATCTCTCTCAGAAGATAATGCTTGTGTACCACACACCCCAAGCAAAATAAAAACTACAACCTTCCATAAGGCTTTAAACATCAAAATCTCTCGACTATCCTGCGTGTTTTTTGACAAAATTGCTTGAAATAACCATCGCTCGCAAAGCATTTAACGCCTCACGCAATTGATTATCATCCGCCATCAAATGATTGGTAGCCGATGGATCTGTTCCAGCAATTTGAGTGATCTTGACACTCACAATCTTTGAAGATTGATTATTAGTCAAAGTCCCAGGTAAATCACTCTCATGCATTTCTTCTTGTTCTTTTTTAATAAAAGTGCCTGCAAATACTTCTACATCAGGAATAATTCCACCCCCCTGAATAGTTCTTTCTGAAGGGGTGTAATATCGAGCTGTGGTCAATTTAATGCCACCACCGCCTCCTAAGTCCCACACAGTTTGAACTGATCCTTTGCCAAAAGAACGAGTACCCATCAGTAAGCCTCTTTTATGATCTTGCAAGGCACCAGCAACAATTTCTGATGCGGATGCTGATCCATTATTAATCAATACGACAATAGGCGCTCCAGAAAGTATATCGCCTTTAGTCGCATAATATACTGAATTGGCAAGACTATCCCGTCCTTTCGTACTCACAATGATACCTGAACTGATAAACAGATCCGCTACTTCTATAGCTGCAGATAGCACACCGCCAGGGTTGTCTCGCAAATCTAGCACTAATCCATTTAAGCGAGGATGATGTTTGTGTTGAAAACTTTTTAAGGCTTGTTCTATCTCTGAGGCAGTTTCCACTTGAAATTGCTCGATTTTTATATAACCGATCTGCCCTTCGAGTAGCTGAAAAATCGTGCTATTAACATGAATTTTGGCTCTATTCAAACGAATCACCATCTGCGGCTGCTCAGCCCTTATTAGAGCCAATTTCACCTTATCACCCGCACCCCCTCTTAATAAATTTAAAGATTCATCCAAGGTCAGCCCTTTAAGAACATTATTATTAATCTCAGTGATTTGATCATCTTTTAAAATACCCTTCTGTTGGGCTGGCGAATCTGGTAAGACTTTATTGACAACAATCTTTCCTTCTCTTTCAATAACCTCAATACCTAATCCATTATAATCTCCACTGGTGGAAGACTCTAAATCATCTAATGCCTGAGGATTTAAATATCTAGAATGAGGATCTAAGGTTTCCATCATGCCACGAATTGCGCCCTCTAAAAGCACTTTATCCTCAACAGGTTCTATATATTGGCTTTTAATACGTCGGAAAGCTTCTGAAAAGGCACTTAATTCTTCGATAGGTAATGATTGTTCAATTTTTTCAATGGATTTTGTTGAAGCCTGTTGGTTTTGCCGGGCTTTTAACGGCATACCCTGCATAAAAAGCAAGCTGATCGCAAGGAATGTCCAAGGTATTTTTTTCAAATGTGACACCTCAATCCGTTTTTATCTTCACTATAGCGACTCATATATCTAATAAGTCATAGTGTTAGCAATAATGCGCATAGTCTATACTTAACTATACTCAAGCTTAGAAGAAAAGCAAGCCCAAGGTTTAATCGGGATTTTATGATCTTTCAGCTCTTATAACTAAAGCATTATTAAACGATAATGAAACTCACACGGGCAAAACAAATGCAAACAAATGGACACACACTTTAAACCACTTCACTTCACCATGTTCACTATCGTTACATTCGTAAGCAACATTGGACAGGCACACAATAAATATTAGTTGTGACTGTCTTATTCTATTTAACAGCCTTTACCGACTAAGTTGCGCCCGTAATCGCTCATTTTCTTCCATCAATTCGAGCACCAATGCGGCTCCGGCAAAATTAATCCCTAGATCACGTTGCAATCGCCTTACAATCATCGCTCGTTGTAAACTCTCTCCTGTGAATTGCCACTCTTCGGTCGTTTGATCATTAGGTTCTATGATGCCTTCCTCGACAAGATCGATAACCCATTCTGTTTTTACCTGACAGGCGTAGCAGAGATCAATTATTGTGATTTGGCTGTGCTCATCGAGTAATTGTCCACTTAAAATATCATTATTCATTGTTCACTAAACTCCCAAATTCGCACGAGGATTAAATGTCACTTGTTGCTGCATCTGCTGATAAAGTGCCTTAGCTTTAGGATCTGTGCCTGGAGGCAATACAATTTGCAAAATGACATAGAGATCGCCGGGTGTTTTAGCTGGAATACCCCGCGCTTTTAATCGTAATTTACCGTCTGAGCCTGAATCAGCGGGTATGGTTAACTCGATCTGTCCCGTTGGAGTTGGTACTTTAATTTTCGCACCAAGCGCTGCTTCCCAAGGAGCAAGCGGTAATTTTAAATAAAGATCATGACCCACAACGGAATAAAAGGGATGCTCTCGAAATTCTAGTTTAAGATACAGATCGCCATTAGCACCACCCTTAGTCCCAGGCTCTCCTTGACCCGTTAAGCGAATTTGTTGTCCTTGTTTCACACCTTTAGGAATTTTAACCTTGAGACTGCGCGTCTTATTAATGACATAACCTTGAGGATCGATTTGTGGTGATTGCAAGTTGATTTCCCGTACTGCCCCATGAAAGGCGTCTTCCAGATCGATGAGTACCCTAGCATGATGATCCTGCCCTTTCATCTGAATTTGAGCATTGCTATGGCCAGCTCCCGCTTTTTGGTGAGCATGAGACCGTTGTTGATTATGCCCGAACAAAGATTCAAAGAAATCACTAAAAACAGCCGAGTCAACGCCACTAAATTCCTCACTGCCTGCGCCACGATACTCATAACCAGCATCCCAACCCGGCGGAAGATTAAAATCCTGACCAGATTTCCATTTCGCAGCCAACTGATCATAAGAGGCTCTTTTTTCGGGATTTTTTAATACTTCATAAGCTTCACCGACTTCTTTAAAGTTCCTTTCCGCATCAGGCTCTTTACTCACATCTGGGTGATATTTTCGCGCTAGTCTGCGATAAGATTTCTTTACTTCATCTAGAGTCGCATTAGGCTTTAACCCCATAATTTTATAATAGTCTTTAAATTCCATATGCCTTCCAATAATTTTTACCCATGAACAACTACGGACAATGTGCTAACCAAGCTATGAACTTTGATAAAAGTATAGTCGACTTAGGCTGAAACAGTGCAATGAATCTATGGAAAAAAAACAAAAATATGGAGGATACCCATTTCTTTTTTTGACAATCTACCCCAGATTATTTAACCTAAGCGAGTAAAAGGCAGTGGCAACGTTGGACATACACACCAAGACATGCACTAATTATTAAAGCAGATTAATCGCCTAATTTCCTGTCAGAATTCTGGGGAGCCCTTCTCTCTGTAGTCAGCTCAGGCTTAACATTGTTTCTTAGAATTCTCTGCATTAATGCTATCCAAGCAGGACTTGCCAACAAACTTAAGGAGATCACTGAAATAGTCATCTGATAGGCATGCTGTGTGACAATTTGAGAATGCAGACCCATGGCGGCTAATACAAATGAGAACTCACCAATTTGAGATAATAGAGCACCTGAATACAAAGCACTAGTCCATTTATCTCCAAGTCCTTTTAAGATAAAAGCATTGATAAATGTATTGGTCACAAGCACTGAAATCACTAAAGTGACTATTTGCTTGAAATTATTTTTAAAGAAAATGGGATCAATCAGCAAACCAATGGAAACAAAAAATATGGCCACAAATAAAATATGTAAAGGCTCTAAAGCTTTGTGTACCCATACGGTTTCCTTAGCTGTTGCAACTATCATGCCGCCAATAAAAGCACCGAGTGCTGCTGAAAGTTGCAAATACCCCGTTATAAAGGCCATACCAAAGCAAATAAGCAATGCTGCAAAAACCTGTAATTCGTGATTTTTTTTAATGTGCTTAACAAAAGGTAAATTGAGTTTTTTGCGAGTAAGCAACCATGCAGAAAAAAGAAGCAGCGCACTACCACCTAGTAACTGCTTCATTAAATCCCCACTGCTTGGAGTATGAGAACCGAGTAGAGAAATAATAATCATCATGGGGACAACGGCCAAATCCTGTGCCAATAAAATCAGTAACACATTCTGTCCCTCATGAGAAGAGAGTTCTCCTCTGTCTTGCAGTAATTTTAAAACCACAGCGGTTGAAGAGAGACTAATCACAAATCCTAAAAGAATGCTTCTCGCGAAAGGCCAGCCCAAAATTGTCCCCATCAGCCAAGTAAAGAAAACACTCACCATAATTTGAAACAAAGTCCCAAAAATTGCTATCCGCCAGCCTTTAATAAGTTGTTGAGGTGAAACTTCCATTCCTATAAAAAATAACAGCAAAGTGACACCAAACCCTCCTAACTCATCGATAACCACCGCATCAGATAGCAGCGACAAACCAAAGGGGCCAATCACTATGCCAGCAATTATATAACTCACTAACTGAGGCTGCCGAAAGGATCTCAATAATAATCCAATGAACAGAATAACAAAAAGAACTCCGACTAATAGAGGTAAAATTGGACTTAAATGCATTGTATCCTCCGTTGCATGCTTTTATCTCGAGGTTTCACTGGGTTTAATCATCAAGCTCGGATCTTTTTCGATTTCTTGAACAGTATTAAATTGTATTTTATAGTTTAACGATGCGCCAACTTCTTCACTAGTTAATACTTCAAAGCTAATAGTTGATGTTAATTGATATTCCACAATCCAACCTGCAATGTTACGATTTTTAGAGTCGATGGATGTGCCATAACTCACTGAAATTCGATCATTCAGTTTCGTGGTTACATCGACTCTGGTGTTGTCTTTATTGGCTTTACTGGTGATCAGTATATTTTTCAATCCAACTGTTGATGCGACTTTCTGCGCCAATTGATTCGCTCTTTCAACCCCAAGGCCTATGGCAGCGTTTGCCACAAAATTTCCATCATTTTGCGATAATGAGTCGATGTTACGCCCAGTAACCAAGAGGGATAAAACATTTTCTTCAGGCATCGCTGGCTCTGAGTATAGGGTGAGTCTAGGCGCTAACAATGAACCATCTGCCATCAGGCCTACCTTGATGTCACCTACCATCCGATAAGATTTAAACTGAATACCAGGCCTATCCATAGGGCCTAAAAATAATAGTTGTCCTTGTTCAATAACTAATTTTTGTTTGTATGCTTCAAATTTACCATTGACTAGGCTTAATTGGCCCTGAATATTGGGAGCTTTCCCTGATTGTAAAATGGTTTTTAATTCTCCTTTTAAATCACTTTCTAAGCCAAAGCCATTAATTGATACACTGTTACCTGTAACAACATTGATTTTAATATCATAATCAATCAGTTTTTGGTTGGTTTCCTCTTGACCAATAATCACTTGGTCACTTGAAACTAAAATAGCCTGATTGGGTAGTTTAGCTAAACTGATCTTTCCTTCTTCCAAAAGAATATCACCAGATACCACGAGTTGATTCGATTGGAATTTTGCTTTGATATCGGGAGAAACCACTAATCGATTATTTTCAGTATCAAATAGAATAATTTTCTGACCTTCAAGTAATACATTGATGAACAGTTGTTGAGACCAGTCTAAATTACCAGAAAAAACCAACTCTCCTTTACCTGTTTTTAATGCCCCTAAAATTTGCAAATTATGTTCATTCCCTGTGATATTCAATTCACTATTTTGTATGTCAATTCCATATTGGTCGATAAGCAGTCGTTTAATAGTTATGCTGCCTTTACCCTCTACCTTTGGCTGTGCCAAGGATCCAGTTACAACAAAAGTCTGTTGTAATTCTAAATCCACATCATCCAGCATAGGTTGGAACCATTGTAGCCATTGAAATTGATTCAGATTAATAGCTATCCCACCTTGAATCAAGGAATCATTATCCAAAGGTAAATTGACACTTCCCTGTCCTTTCAGGTGTTGATGATCAGGTAATAACAAACTCATCTTTGATTCAATTTTATTGGCTACTTTGGTTCCAGACATGAGTAATGAGGCCTTTTGAATGGGCTTAGCAATAAACTCTTTAATTTTTTTCTTCGAGCTACTGTTAGGATTTTGTGTTTTCATTTTCCAGAGGATGTCAGGTTGGTTTAAATGATAATTCCAATTGAAATTTCTCTCTATGTTCATCACCAGATTTCCTGATGGTGACAGCCATTCACTTTCCCAGAGCAAATTCTCTAAAAACACATGCTGCTTTGACCAACCAATACTCAGTTGGAATGCATCTTTTTGTCTCTGACTACTAATACGAATATCTTTCCAATGAACAGCCAATGGTATAGCCGACTCTAGAATTAATGGGTGAGTATCACTCAGCGCATTCCAATTTAAGGCATTAAAATTTAATTCAGCTATGGATAAGTCAACACTTAAATCATCAATTTCAGATAGTTTTCCTGAAGCTGTCATTTTCCCATTAACTATACCGTGGATCGGTTTGATATAAGAGGGAGCTAACTTCACTAAAAACAGCTTAAACAAATTTAGGTTGAATTGTTGAAATTGTGCCTTGATATTCCAAGAACCATTGCTGTATCCCCCATCAAAACACAAGGCATTATTGTTACGTCTCACTAAACAAAATTGCTCCATTTGCATTTGTTGGCTTTGTATGTTCAAACTTTCTGCGGTCATAAGATAGCGCTCATCTGCAAATGGAATTGAGCCTTTAAGATTCTGGATTAACCATTGATACTCTTGTGTGTTTTTAATATTATTTTTAGTTGCATTTTTGCCAGAATTTTTAGCCAGATGAGCATCAAAATCTAAGCTTAAGGGTAATTGACTAGTTTGACTTGACTCTACCTGAAATGAAACATGATGATTTTCGGGTATGCCCTTTACATTGAGTGATAATGTTTTAAAAATCTGGTCTTGTATCATTAAACTCAGAGCAGATATATTCGCTTGCCATTTTTTAGCCAAGTGAATATCAAAATTTACATCACTGAGTATTGAGTCTTGATAAGTTAACGCGTTAGCCTGACCATGTAACTCAATATCCCAGTCTTCAATTTTGTTGACTTTTTCATGATTGCTGATTGTCCATTTACTTTGAATAGAGGATATTTTAGATCCTTGAGGCCATTGCAAACTGGCGACAAATAAATTCCCTTGTGACTCAATCTCAGAAAAGGTGAATCCATGAAGTTTGGCTTTCAAATGACTCTCTACTGATATTTCATCGGTTTTGTTCACCAAAGCCTTAACATCAATATCATTGTCCATTAGCCTCAACGTCAATTGACTCGTCACTAAGTTGTGATTGTTACAAATATCTATTGCCTGTGAACATTCTTTATTTTTTGTGCCCAAGATCTGGTTTAAAACCTGGGAATTTTCAGCACTTAATGCTGTCTCACTGTTTAATTGCAACTTTGTCTGTTTGCGCCAATTTAACAAATTAGGGATATGCAATTGGCTCGAAATATTGACACCATGAATTCCTGAACTACCAACCATTACACTCCAATTCGCATCCAACATAGGCCAAGCCAATAAAATATTTGCGCTGGCATTTTTAATATCCATATTGAGTGAGTCTGATATTTTATAGGTTAGAGGATCGATGACGGCTGTGGTTTGTTCTAAATGTGGCCCATTTTTCCAAAACCATGTGCCTGCCATTTCAGCCGAATATGGTAATGATACATCCAATGCAAAGGTTGATTTTTTTGTGAGCGAACCTTGAGAGACAAGGTTTACCCCAAGATCATCGCCTTTTAATCTCAGTGTAAGATCATGGGACCATTGCTTTTCAGTGGCGAACCATCCAGATAATTGAAGCGAATATTTTTGATAAGCCAAAGACAATAAATCAAAATGAAACAAAGCTTCCTGGCCTATAAAATTCTTAATCTCAAGATGATTCAATTGAGATGTCTCATCAGGATTATCTTCTGTCATCATTACATCTGGAGGGTCGATTGAACTCAGTGATTTTTTTGTATCAATCTCTTTATAAGAAATCTGATTAATTTGAAATTTTTTCACCTTCAATTGCAAGGGAAGCTGAAATTCTGGCAAATCCGCAAAAAGGTTATTCATATCCTTCGGAGTATCTTTTTTTCTTTGTGAGATATCTAGTTGCTCAAAAGTGAGTTCATTACAGATTAATTTTTTTGACAAAAGATTCAACCAATCACAGTCTAGTTGGACACCTTGTCCTTGTAAGCGAAAATCCTCAGTGCGATATAATAATTCTCCAATGTGAATTTTGTCTCTTAAAGAACCTCTGATTTTCTGTATTTTTAGAGTTCGAGGTAGTTGAGGTTCAATGAGCTTCCAACCCCAATTCAGACCTGACTCGGTCAAGTAGATCCAAAGCCCCCCTAGTAAGCACAACAACAGAAAGCCAGCACTCAATGAAGCTGTAATTTTCATCCGAGCTTTCACAGATCGGCTCCAATGGTAATATGAATACGCCAGTTATTGGGTTCGTCAAAAGCCTGAGCAAAATCAAAACGTAGTGAACCTACTGGCGTTATCCACCTTAATCCTGTTCCCACAGATGAACTCGGATTTATATGAGACCAATCATTAAAAGCATTTCCCGTGTCGCTAAAAAAAGCCCAACGCCAATTTTCGGCAAATCTCCAATCTGTTTCTACCGAAGCAGTGAGCAGATGTTTTGCGCCTAAACGTATTCCATCACTATCAATGGGAGATAGCACTTGATAATCATAGCCTCTTACTGAAACATCACCACCAGCAAAATAGCGATAATTACTCGGCATGAAGCGATCAAATTGATCACTTTTCATCATGGTGTAACCCAGTTGTGTTCGAAAAATAAATCGCCAATTTTCCGATATGGACAAAATGGATTTGTAGCGTTGCTCTAATTGTAGAAAACGAAAATCAGGATGACTCAATATGTCATCACTGAATCTCACATCAAATTGCCAATGAGATCCTGTTTGAGCAGTTAATGGTTCCACTTCACTTATGTAGTCTAAATGCCAGTTAGGCACTGCATAAATCAATCTAGACTGAATCTCAGTATTGGCAGAAATTTCTTCTGCAGCCAAGGTGACGCCATATTGATTGAACCAATGTTCATTCAACTGTAACTGTAAGACTGAACCCGTACTAAAAGTTCGAGTTCTGGCTAATAAATCATCTTTCACCTGATAACTGAAACGATTCACCCAATCATTATTTTTACCCTCTAAAGGGGTGATATGGGTTAAGCTGGTTTTAATCTCGACCTTATTGGTTTCCAATCCCCAGACGAAATGTTGGCCATAATCATCAAAACGTCTATTGGTGAGGGTAACAGCAGCCTTACCACCCGTATCTGTTCCATAACCTAAGGCCGTTTTAAATTCATACTTTTGTATATCCATTAACTGATAGATGACTGTGACGCTATGATGAATGGCATCCACTTGTTGAACCACTGTGGCATAGCGAAAATAGCCAGAACGGTTTAACGCTTGCTGAGTTTTAATGATGTTGTTTTGCTGATAAGCTTGATCAACGAAGGTGAAAACATAGCGCTTCAAAAATTCTTGAGATAACTCGGAACCCATCAGCTGCACTTGTTGTATTTGATATTGCTCACCAGTATCGAGTTTCCAATAAATATCCGCCAGATTCAATTCAGGTGAAACCCTTAACTCATTCACTACAAATTGTGCATCGAAGTAACCACTTTCAAGATAATAATTTAACAATTTCTGTTTAAAACTTTGGTAAACACCATGATTAACAGATTCTCCTTGCTTAATCGGTAACTGTTTTATTTTAGTAATCATGACGGGATCAGACGCACCTTTTCCTACTACCTCAAGATGAACATCCTGCCAATGCATTACCGCCCCTAAGATAACCTTAATGTGTAGCCCCCCCCCTCTCTCCTCTTCATCAATACTTATTTGAGGATGATAAAAACCAAGCGCTTGAGTCGCCTCAATCACTTTACTCTGAATATAAGTCTCCGAGCGTGGGAAACCCATCATAGACAAAGGAATAAACCCGTCTTTCACATCCAAATTAAAGAGAATGTTTTTCTTCACCGCGTCATTATCACAAACCAATACCAAGGATGTTCCCACAACAACTTGGGATTTCTCAGTGGCAGAAGCATTCACATAATGAAAACACCCCGCAAACAGCATCATAAATGCCAGAGAAAGAGTTCTAATATAGGGGAAAAGCGAAATTTTCATTGATACCCTGTAGCTAACTAAAAAATAGATAAAAAGTACGGTTTTATTTCTAACAGCAGTCAGAATAAACAAATGATAACATTTTCCTTAATAAGATAACGGACTGATTAATATATCAGCGAGCAAATTTCTCAGAAGCGTAATATACCATTTTTTATAAACCAAACAGCCCTGAGATCCCCCAAAAACCACCAATAAAAGCATTCTCAATAAAAATTATAAACAATAAGTAAGAATGAGGTACATTCGCACTCCACTCGGATTGGAAGAGATCTGCACCTCTCAAAAACCAACCCGCCGTCTTGCCTAGCTGCGCCTCTTCTATCGTGATTACGCTTTTTTTAAATTATCCCCTACACTTATATTCAGGCTATTGGCAATTATCCTATTAACTTCAACTAGCAGTCTCATAATTGAAAGATATGACATTAATATAATGCGGCATAGTGACATGTTTGAACAACTCAGCCCAAATAAATCCACCCGAGAAATTGGACAAATCGCCCGTGAAGCTTTTGTTTGGCTGAGAAAATATCATCTAGTCGCTAGCCCCTTAAATTATACTTTAGCCTATTGCATAGTCACTCAAACCCCACCTCAAGTCGAATCGGAAATCCAAAAAAAATTACGATTAAACAATCAGTTAACTGAGCTGGATATGCTTTGTATTTATCAGCTTTGTTTTCAAGAAAATCCTAACACCTTGAATAAGGGGGATATGGAAATTTTTAATAAGCTTTTATCTGGCATTACCCAAACCGTATCAGAAAGTTCAACATCTCTAGCTAGCTTTGATAGCGAACTGGGAGGTAGTTTATCAAAATTGAACCAGGGTACACCCTCCCCTATCGAGACCCAGCAAGTGATTAGTCAGCTTATTTCAGAAACAAAACTGATGAAAAAGAAGACTCACAAACTGAATATGGCTTTAGAAAAATCACAAAGGGAGGCCTTGGAGTTAAAAGAAAAATTTGATCGAGCCAGTATTGAAGCGAAACATGACGAATTAACCACTTTAGTCAATAGGCGAGGCCTTCAAGAGGCATTTACCCAGTTCTCGGAACATGCTGAAGATTGCCTTCCCTTATTTTGTTTAATGTTGGACATAGACCATTTCAAGACAGTGAATGATAGTTATGGCCATCCTTTTGGGGATATAGTCCTACAAGCAGTTGCCGTTAAAATGAAATTGGCACTATCCCATGATTATGTCGCTGCACGCTATGGTGGTGAAGAGTTTTGTATTTTGCTTCTAAAGACCGAATTTGAAGAGGCAATGAGTATTGCGGAAAATATTCGCGCCTCAGTGAGGAATATTAAAATTATTCATCCTCAAAAAAAGATTTCAGTGGATGGCTTTTCTGTGTCAATTGGCATGACGTTGTATCAACCCCATGAACTTTTCATCCAACTTATTGATAGAGCTGATAAATATCTCTATCGCTCCAAACATGGAGGTCGTAATCGCATTACCAGTGATCATAATAATTATGAAGGCTGAAGCAAAATCCGTTTAAGAAATACCTAACAGTTTCATTTTAAGAACATTATTCATTCATAATACGCAAAGCCAGCAGATTGCTTTGTTGACTAATGATCAGCGAATCATCTACTCTAACACCGCTCCCTGAATATTTTCCATCAATATTAAAAGTATTGATCTGTACGTTTTTACCACCGATGTTAGGTAGTAAGCAAAGCTGTTGGTAAATGAGTTTTTGATGATCAAACTGACCATCCGTTTGCGAGACAACTTGCTCTTTTTGGTCGACAATGGCCACATTTAAGCCGCAACGTCCCGCGATGGGCTTGCTGACGTAACCTTGTTTTTGCAAAGACTCAGTGAGCTGGTAATGGCTTTCGAGTAGATAGCGATGATGTGGAAATAATTTCCATAAAATTGGTAAGATGGCTTTATTACTGGGGATAACTGTCCATAGAGGTTCATGTACCATCACTGCTGGATGCAACAGAACATCCGCCAACTGAGGGCGATTTTTGGGGTCAGATGAACGTTGCTGGAACTGGCTTAAATCGTCTACATGATACTGCTCTAAATGTTGTCGTAATTGCTCCAAAGCAGTTTCCCATGCCCAAGTTTTCCATACACAATCAACCAAATCCCCTTGTTGATCCACAATATTACCGCTTTCATCCCAGTACAACTCATCAAATCCATGTAATATTTTACAGCGAATACCTGCCGCTTCTATAGCCGACTTCATATAAAGCGCATGGTAGTTTTCCTCTAAATCGTGATCTTGCAATATATGCAAAAGACCCGTCACTTTTGTTTTCTTCCAAGCACTCACCAAGTGAGAAAAAATATCCTGTCCGGGATCAGAGCTATCTTCAAGCTGGAAGTTTTTAGCCCACAAACCTTGCACATAGCCACCTTCAAATAAACAAGAGGCAGAATCAGCATTATATTCATAGGCTTTAATCCCCTGTTCGGACAGAGCAAAATCCACTCGCCCTACAATCATATCGTTGCGGCGATTCTCCCAAGATTGCTTAATTCTTGGCCATAATACTTTAGGGATATTAAAACGACTTAATCGAGATTCATCTTGCAAAATATAATCAGTCGCATGCATAAATAACACATGAATGGTGTTGGATGCTTGTTTTATTTCTCTTAGAGCTTCAGGTGTGATTGAATAATAAGTGAGTAGTTCATCCTGATACTGTGTCATTTTCTGGCCTTGCATCAGCTTGACATAATCGGCATCTGCGGAATTTGACAAGTCCAGCCATGATTGGCTAATTAATTTTTGTGGCTGTGCTTGATGACGATGCACTTTGAGCTTATTGGGATCAATCTGAGTGATAGGCTGTGCATCGACGTTATTTTCAGTCTGAATCATCCAACCCAAAATTCGAGTGTCTGAAAATTCACATTCAATCCAAAAACCACCATCCTCCTGAATCTTCACCGCATTCTTTCTGGAATAATTCTGTCCCTCAGGCCATATATGGTTATAGACATTTTGTTCAACAAAATAGACAAAATCATCTGTTACTGTTGTGACAACGGCAACATGCCCAGTGTGCTCAAACTCCCCACCTTCATCCCAAATTAACAAGCTTCCTAATTCAGGGCGACATTTGCAACCATTGGCAAAAGCTCTATAGGGTAACACTTTATTATCAGACACTCGCCTAACATGTCTGAGCTTAAAGATGTCATAAGCCATGGCGACGTCTTCAAAAACATAGCCCTTATTGTAATAAAGCCAACGTCTGGCAAGCTCTACACATTGCCACTTATACCCAAAATAAAAGCCATTGGCATAATGTCTAAAAGCATGCCTATCTGGATAGACCGTCTCATCAATCTTCTCATAATCACAAGAATAGACTTCAACTTCTCCCGGTGCCAAACCTAGAATGGTGCCCATTGGAGTAGAGGGTAATGAACTTGTATGTTTCATGTTTGAGACACCTAAATAACTTCGGTTCGAAATAAGCCTAACCAAGAGAGAAGATACGCATATATTCTACAAACTAAAAAAGCATAGGGATAGCATGCTTTGAGTATATCCTAAATATTCATATTTCTATGGATTTCTGTGAATTTAAATCTCATTTAGATAAGGCATTAATTACCGTCAAAAGGTTGTTCATTTTTCAAAAGCGTCAAAGTGCATTTCAATCCATGAAAGAAACATTGAAAACTCCACATTTTGAGGTATTAATGTCATATTACACTTTTTTGTTTATCTCATACACATCAGCATTGCATTGAATTTTCAGATTTTTTTCGCTATGATGAGTGTAACATTTGATCATAATTATGATTATGCTAAAGCAAGATTATAAATCTCAACAGTCATCCTCCAGTTTCACTTCCTCTTCAAGAAGATTTGTTCACGCCTATCATGTGGCTATTTCTATTGTTGCGTTAGGCATTCTAACCATTATATTTTCTCTGATTCCATTTAGCAGTGAAGCTAATATTTCTGCAAAACAAGATGTAAAAAAGAGCGCAGAAAATATTATCGAAATCACTACAGAATCAAATGCAGAGCAGACAGTGGTTGTCTCTAACAAAGCTGAAGTTCGTCAACCCTTAGCGCTTAACATTGAAGACATGTCCACAGAAACTGCAGCCTTTATGACAAAAATAAAGCCTATTGAGGTGGTGATACGACCTGGTGATAGCTTGGCAAGCATTTTTCAAAAACAAACCATCTCACCACAAATTCTATTTCAAATCATGGAGTTAGGCAACAGTGTTGCAACGCTTAAAAATTTACTTCCCAAGCAAAAAATCACTCTCTACAAAGATGAAGATCAAAAACTCACAGAGTTAGATTACAGCATTGATTCACTGAATACCCTGAAAATTATTAAAACGGATGATCAATTTCACAGTTCCATAGAAACCAAACAAGTAGATATCGAGCAAACCATGATGAATGGCATTATAGAGAACTCCCTTTATCTAGACGGTTTAAAAGCAGGATTGAGTGACAGACTTATTATGCAGCTAGCAGACATTTTTGGTTGGGATATCGACTTTGCCCTCGATTTACGCAAGGGAGATCGCTTTAATATCGTCTATCAAAAACTATATGTTGATGGTGAGTTTATTGGAGAAGGGAAAATTCTGGCAGCTGAATTTGTCAATCAAGGTCAGTCTTTCCGTGCCGTTTTATATCAAAATGGCAAAGATGAGAGTGATTACTATACCCCCGAAGGCTTAAGTATGCGTAAAGCCTTTATCAGAAATCCAGTCAATTTTCGATACATCTCCTCTAGTTTTCAATTAAAACGTTTTCATCCCATTCTCAAACGCTATAAACCTCATCAGGGCATAGATTACAGAGCTAAAACTGGCACGCCAGTGTATGCTGCTGGGGATGGCAAAGTTATCGCATCAGCTTACAATAAATACAACGGAAACTATGTTTTTATTCAACATGGTGAAAAATATACCACCAAATACTTACACTTTTCTAAACGTAAAGTGAAAGTAGGTCAGCGTGTAAAACAAGGTCAAGTTATCGGACTAGTTGGTGCCACGGGATTAGCAGAAGCACCTCATCTGCATTATGCGTTCTTAGTCGATGGTGTTTACAGAAACCCTAAAACCATCAAGCTGCCACAAGCACAACCTATTGACAAGAAAGACCGTGACCAATTTAAAAGGCAAGCTCAACCGCTATTGGCCAGACTCGATATAGAAAATAAAATTTACCTTGCCCAAATCGCTTCTGGAAGCATTCCCAACTCTAAACATACCCATCAATGAATGGACAACAACAGCAATACTTTATCGGTTTAATGTCTGGCACCAGCCTAGACGGTATTGATGCCGCATTAATAGATTTTGGTCAAGGCATCACAACCCTAGCGACTCATTTCCAACCCTTTTCAGATAAGCTACTTTTAAAACTCAGCACACTCACCAAGCCGGGATATGATGAAATCAAACGGATGGCGCTTGCTGAGCAACTTCTTGCACATGAATATGCGCTTGCTGTCAAAACACTCCTAGCCAAAACGCAGCTCCAAGCGAAGGATATAAAAGCCATCGGCGCTCATGGTCAAACCATTCGCCATCAGCCCTCTACAGCAAAACAAAGAGGATTTTCGACCCAATTACTCGATCCAGCAATGCTGGCCGTAGAAACTGGAATAAGTGTTGTCGCTGATTTTAGACGAAAAGATATTGCATTAAATGGGCAGGGCGCCCCCTTGGTTCCTGCGTTTCATCAATTCGCTTTTGCTTCGATCCACAGACACCGCGCACTGGTAAATATAGGCGGTATCGCCAACCTCACTTTCATACACTCTTCGGATCAAATCATTAGAGGTTATGATATTGGCCCAGGCAACTGCTTAATGGATAAGTGGTTTAAACTTCATCAACAAACCAAGGTTAGCCAACAATATGATCAAAACGGTGATTGGGCTGCTTCAGGACATATCCATTCAGGCTTACTCAATAGACTTTTAGCTGATCCCTACTTTCAACTGCCACCTCCCAAAAGCACTGGGCCAGAATATTTTCATTTGCACTGGCTGAAAAGCTATTTAAAAGATTTTGCCGATATTTCCGCTGTTGATGTACAAACGACCTTAGTGGAACTCAGTGCCATCACAATTTATCAAAGCATCATTCATGAGAATAAAGAAAATCGAGAATCAGTTGAGATTTATCTATGTGGTGGCGGATGTCATAACCTGTATTTGAAGCAACGATTAGAGCATCATCTTAAAACAACCTGCCAAACCACAGCTTCATTAGGTCTGGATCCTGATCAGGTAGAAGCTGCAGCATTTGCTTGGTTGGCAAAACAACGAATAACTCATAAACCTGGTAACCTACCTTCAGTAACAGGTGCTACCAGAGCAGGAATTTTGGGGGGGGTATATTTAGCTGGATAGCTTAGGAGGAGTAAAAAGTTAGGTTAATTTAGTGAGTTTAGCTAAATGAAATCCTTGGATAAAGTTAACGCCTCGAGCATGCAACAAATCTAACTCTTCTGCAGATTCGACATGAGATGCTACGGTTTTAATTTTATTTTGGCGTGCCGTGGAAACAATAGCATCAATCAAATTACAACGAGCTAAATTTGAGCCTAAGTTTCGAGTTAATACTGTATCTAATTTAATCATATCAATGGGCATTTCTTGCAAATTCAATAAGGCTTGCGTACTCATGCCAAAATGATCAATGGCTATTTTAAAACCTTGCTCTCTCAATTCAGATAATGCCCTCGGCCAATCAGGGAACTTAAACAACTCTTCTTCTGCAATTTCTAAAATCAATTGCGAGCAATGAAGTCCTGAGATTTTCCAAGTCTCACTGAGCTCAGTCTTATAACTTCGCTCCATGAGTACATCAATCGATAAGTTCACAGCAAACCAATATTGTTCATCAAATTGCTGTTCTCGACAATGCTCAGCCAAACTTTTTAACATTAATCTGTCGATATCGATCATCAGTCCAAAGCGTTTCGCATTAGAAATAAACAAAGGCGGAGCAATAAAGGTTGTGCCCTCTTGCAGTCGAATAAAGCACTCCGAGCCTAATTGTCGCTCCACATCGTTGGCATCAAAAATGGGTTGTTGAAATATGCTGAAATTATTATTCATAATGGCAGACTTCAGTCTCTGATACCAATTGCCTTGCTGGGTTTTTACATCATCATCTTGGTTGTAAATTGCCCATTGATTTCTGCCTTTTTGTTTAGCCTTTTGACAAGCAAAATCTGCTCGAGCGAGCATTTCAATTAATGTACCAGCGTTTCTATCCAAGACAGCCACACCAATGGAACCCGTAATTTTGTATTCTTTGTCTTTCCAGTTCAGCACATTTTCTTCTAATAAGACTCGATAATTTTCTGCTAAATCTGAAAATTCTTCCGAGGCAACATTACTTAACAACACCACAAATTCATCCCCAGAAAGCCTAGAAATATGATCTGAACTCCGAGCTCTTTTGGTTAACTGTTTGGCTAGATTGATTAACAATTGATCACCAGCAGCATGTCCGAGTTCATCGTTGATCACCTTAAAGCGATCTAAATCAATAAATAACAACAATGAGGGTTCTCGAGAACGTTTTACCCGTCCTAATTCTCGTTCTAAAATTTCTTCAAAGGCATTTCTATTTAAAAGCCCCGTGAGATGATCATGCGCCAGTTGCCATTGCCAATTTTTTTCTAATGTTTTCTGTTCTGAAATATCTCTAAAAACAACTACACTACCTTCCTTCTTCATCGGATTATCACTTTTATCCTGCCCCAACAAGGTCACACTACATTCGACAGGAAACAGTGAACCATCCGCTCTGGAAAATAATGTACGCCATTCTCTAAGTTCATCACCAAACAAATAAGCCTGCTGTAAAAAACACATATCCGATGAAGTGGGTTGACCGCCGCTATCGACGGGATGGATACAATCATGGGGATAACGCCCTAACAAATGCACCACAGAACAACCTAATAACTTTAAAGTTGCAGGGTTCACAAACTGGATACGTCCATCTGCTGTAACTCCATACACCCCCTCTGCTACAGAATCTAGTAATCCGATAAGCCTTGAACGCTCCATTTCAATTTGGTTTTTGCGTTGCACGGAACGATGTAGCGCTGAAATTCTGGCTCTAAACAACTCTATTGATTCGTTTTTAAACATGCATTCCCGTGCACCAGCTTTAAGACATTCATCCACAATGGCTTGTTCATACTGAGCCGTTAAAATAGAGCAAGGTAATTCAGAAGTTTCATCATAGGTTTGCAGTTTTCGACAAAGTTGTGCGCCATTATCTCCCGGCATAAAATAATCGATAATCGCGAGATCATAGGGATTTTTCATGGCCTTAATAAATCCCTGCTCGGCATCACTGGCTAAATCGACCCTAAATCCATCGGCCTCCAAAACTTTTCTATATCTGGCCTGAATCGTCCTAGAGTCATCCACCAATAAAATTCTGCCTTTAACTTTTGCACTTTGTTGATTGTTCATACGAACATTGAAAGCACGTAGTCTTAGTTGTAATTGCTCATCGGATTGATCAGAGAGTAATAAAGTGGGGACATCGCTGTGTTGTAAGGTGAAGCGGATTAGAAAGTTTTCAAAAATTTTAGAGGAACAATCGACTAAAACGCCAGAGGGTTCTTCGTTGCGTTCCAACCATCTTTGAATTTTAGATACAGATTCAAAAATCAATACAGGTTCTGATTTTGAACAAAGTTGGTTCAATAAAAATTGATAGCGTTCGGCCTGATTAATTAAAGCGAGTATCACAGTTATTTTACCTACCTTAGTTTACCCTAAACTCAACAGCTGAATTTAGGGTGCTTTCCAAAAATCACCTTATCATTTTTTATGGATCATTTAACTCTTTTTGATTGAAATTTGTGCAAATTTTCGTTTGCCAACCTGATAAATGGCTTGGGAGTCCACCGGTGCCATAAATTTAGGATCGGATACTTTTTCACTATCTATTTTAACAGCACCTTGTTTTAGCATGCGCATCGCATCAGAGGTACTCCCACATAAATTAGCGTTCTTCAAGACATTGGCGATAGGCAGACCGGCATCATCTTCGGTGAATAGTGTAATCTCTTCGATCTCATCAGGCAAAGCACCTTTTTGAAATCTGGCAATAAAGCTTTCTTGAGCGGCTTGAGCGGCCTCTTCACTATGAAACCTTGCCACTATCTCTTGGCATAGCTCAAATTTCACATCACGAGGATTACGACCTTCGGCAATTTGCTGCTTTAAATTTTCAATGTCGGCTATTTCTCTAAAACTCAATAACTCAAAATAACGCCACATAATTTCATCTGAAATTGACATCAATTTACCGAACATATCATCAGGGGCATCATTGATACCCACATAATTACCTAAAGATTTCGACATTTTTTGAACGCCATCTAAGCCTTCCAAAATAGGCATAGTAAGAATCACCTGTCCTGTTTGTCCATAAGCTCTTTGTAAGTCTCTACCCACTAACAGATTAAACTTTTGATCAGTTCCGCCTAATTCGACATCGGCTTCCAAAACAACAGAATCATAGCCTTGTACCAAAGGATATAAAAATTCATGTAAAGCAATGGGCTGTGAAGATTGATAACGTTTGGCAAAATCATCCCTCTCCAACATCCTGGCCACGGTGTATTTTTGCATCAGTTGGATCATATCGCTAGACGACAGGGGCCCCATCCATTCGGAATTAAAGCGGATAGTGGTTTTTTCGGGATCCAATATTTTAAAAACCTGTTGTTTGTATGTTTCAGCATTGGCAAGTACCTGTTCTTCTGACAGAGGCTTTCGAGTGACGTTCTTTCCCGTGGGATCACCAATACGGCCCGTAAAATCACCAATAAGAAAAATAACTTCATGGCCTAAAATTTGAAATTGTCTTAATTTATTGAGTAAAACGGTATGACCCAAATGCAAATCAGGCGCTGTGGGATCAAAACCCGCCTTAATCCGCAATGGACGATTCTCTTTAAGTTTAAGTTCCAAGTCGGAAGCAGGGATAATTTCATCGCTTCCTCTATGAATTAACTCAAGTTGATGTGCCAAATCTGACATCAAGTGCTCCAGTATTTAGGTGTGCTAAATTTAATTGTAGAAGATATAAGGGTATATCTTAACAATCCCCCCAAAACATGCCAGCCAAATTTTGATAATTTATGCTATTTCAAGCTTTTTTTTAGAACATTCCCAAATAATAAGCTAGCCATGTTATAATTCGCCCTTGGTATTTAAATAGATAATGAACTAGTGGATAAAACATCTCAACTCTCTCAATGGATGCTTGGACTTCGTAGCGATGGTCCACTCACCATCCGTGAAAGAACAAGTCGAACTCAATATCGCTTGCTCTATCTATTAGAGCTTGAAAATAATAGCTGGTCGATATCTATCCACCAAGCCAGATTGAGTTTTTCAGGTACCATGGGAAAGCCTCAGAAACTTGATTGGTTGAGAGTTTCTCAGGGCAACTACCCTTCTGCCTCTGACCAACAAGATTTAGCTATTTTACAAGAGTTATCCAGAACCCAAGGTCAACTAGAAGCCATTGAACTTCATCTGCGTCAAAATATTTTAGAGACGCTCACTAGAAATCATCGATTACATTTTCAAACTTTCCATGGTCAAGCCCTAGAGGCTGGCTCTGAACAACCCGTTTCTTTAATTTGGACCATCAACAATAAAGGCCAACAAAAGGCCCAATGGCAAACTGAATCAACGAGTCAGACATTGCATGTCGATCCCACGCTCTCTCATTATGTTGATATCAGAGAAGGGACCCTGGGTAAACTCACTTTTGCGACAGATACTCGCCATTTGAAGCTACCTGTTGATGAATGGCTAGATCCAGAACAAACCAATGAGCTGGTTGCCATTTTTCAAGATGCAGAGTTACCTTGTCCACTACAAATACCTATTCGACAAGGAGAGAGCGTTGAACCTGAGGCCGTTTTATTCTTAAACTCCAGTGCAACACATGATGATAATCTCTGGATCAACTCAGCACAACTATTGATGCAATATGAAAATGCTGAAACGGACTTTTACAGCAAAGAACAAGATGCCAGAGTCTTCCAGAACAATGAAATTATCAGCTATCCTCGTCATCTGCTTCTTGAACAAAAAGCCCTTAATGCCTTAGACAAAATCAGTTGGCGCACCCGAGCCTTGCATCATACGGACAGACATACATTGCCTGCCGCTCAAGATTGGGTAGAGTTTATGTTAAATGATCTGCCACTTCTTAAAGACAGTGGTTGGAAAATAATCACATCCCCTCACTTTCAATATCGTATTGCTAAAGCCAATAATTTTAGCGCTCAAATTGAGAAAGCCCAAAAAACAGATTGGTTTGATTTTCAATTGGAAGCGGATATTGATGGTGATAAGGTTCAATTACTGCCCATCATCATGGAACAGTTTGATAGTATTAATTTGGCGCTTTCCCGACATGGTGACACTGATATTCTAATCAAACTTAGAGATGGCCGACAATTACCCATTGCACGCGATTTAATTGCCAAAATTATGGGTACGGTACTGGAATTATTTGAGGGTAAAGAAGGCGTTGACTCCAAATACTCCATTAATAAAAATCAAATGTCACAACTCATAGAGCTTGAGACCCAAATCAGTATTGATTGGAGAACAGGCCTTGATTGGCGCAAGCTGGTATTGCAGTTAATAGGGCAGGAACCTATCGAGAATACAGCGCCTTCACTACATTTTACCGCGACATTGCGCTCTTACCAGCAAAAAGGCATGAACTGGTTGCATCTACTTTACAAAGCTCAACTGGGGGGGATCCTCGCAGATGATATGGGACTGGGTAAAACCGTACAAACCTTAGCGCATTTAGACAAAGTCAAACAAGAGGATGGTTTCGAACATCCTGCGATGGTACTCGCGCCAACCAGTCTTCTCTATAACTGGCAAAATGAAGCCAGAATGTTTGCGCCTAATCTCAATACCCTTGTCATCCACGGAACCGCTAGAGAAGAACTTTGGGCCACAGCCAATGACTATGATGTCATCATCACTTCCTACCCGCTTATTCGAAGAGATTGGAATCAAGTACACGAACGTCAGTTTTCTTTATTAATTTTAGATGAAGCTCAAGCCCTTAAAAACCCTGCGGCTAAAACCACTCAAATGATCAAACAGATCCATGCCAATCGCAAGGTCGCCTTAACCGGGACACCCATGGAAAATCATTTAAGCGAGTTATGGTCTTTATTTGATGTGGTCTCTCCTGGATTTTTAGGTAATCATCGTGCTTTCCAGCGTTTATATCGTAAACCTATTGAGCAAAACAACGATAGAGATCGTCAAAAAGCACTTTCTAGTCGTATCGCTCCTTTCTTGTTAAGAAGAAGAAAAAATGAAGTGGAAATGGATCTACCGCCTAAAACTGAAATCAACAACACAGTGACATTGTACGATGATCAGCAAAATCTTTATGAAACCATTCGCTTGGCCATGCACCAAAAAGTACAGCTTGCCATTCAAGAACAAGGCTTGAATAAAAGCCAATTGGTCATATTAGATGCCCTCTTAAAGCTCCGTCAGCTATGTTGTCACCCTAATTTGGTCAAACTACAATCGGCGCAAACCCTAAGACATTCAGCCAAACTAGATATACTGATGAGTATGTTAGATGAAATGCAAGAAGAAGGTCGCCGTGTATTGCTGTTCTCGCAATTCACCCAGATGCTCGCCATTATCTCAAAGGCTTTGACTAAGAATGGCATCAAACATGTGATACTCACAGGTAGCACCAAAGACAGACAATCCATTATTGATGAGTTTCAAAGTGGGGAAGTGCCCGTCTTTCTTATTAGTCTGAAAGC
>Ga0210032_1000649_pt1 | contig 23948 bp, 16 predicted proteins | sample CryGeyCG2114_250_2_FD_185458 | JGI IMG/M metagenome (GOLD analysis project Ga0210032, IMG submission 185458) | Groundwater microbial communities from aquifer - Crystal Geyser CG13_big_fil_rev_8/21/14_2.50 (SPAdes) (version 2) | ecosystem: Environmental > Aquatic > Deep subsurface > Groundwater ... | reverse complement strand
TTATCCTTCTACAATATTTATTTCTTCTTCTGTTAAGCCGTAAAGCTCATAGACAAGCGCGTCTATTTGTCTGTCAAAGCCTTTGCATTTTTTTTCTAAGTATTCTTTCTCATTGTCGGTCTTGGCATTTGCTAATTGTTTTTTTGATTCGAGCATTTGAAAAACAGCATTTACTATTCTATCGTGTATTTGTTTACTTTGAGTCTCCTTGAAAATAATTTCTTTTAGCGGCAATCTTTTTAGTTCTCTTGCAGGCAAATGGTTAGTATTATTGAAGGTTTGGAAAACGAAATCCAGTAAAAAGCTATTCAACAATCCCACGAAGAATAAATATGAATAATTCTCATTCTTACTTACCAGGTAGTTTGCAGTATGTCCAACATATATTTCTTTCCCTATTAACATCCCATTTAACCGTCTCTCTTGCGCCATATTAGAAACCTCTTGAGTTACGATTCTTTCCTTCTGATGATGTTCTCTAAATCCCTTTGTTGGAACTTCAACCCAAGAACCTTTACTATCATTAAAAGTAATGTCTATAGAATATCTTCCTATATTATTACCTCTAATAAGAGGAAAGCAATTATAATTTTTCTTTGTCGCATAAATTATATCCTTATTTATGCTCACATTAACTTCCCCTTGAAACACATCAACTATATTTTCAAACTTTGAACAATTCTTTAATAAGCGTTCAACAATCATTATTTGTTCTTCTGTTCGGTCAACTATAATCATCTTCTCTGGAAGTGCTTCAAACCTATTTTGCTTATAAATTCTCACTTCGTTTTCATAAAGATTTATCAAGTTTTTTACTGGTGCTATTACCTTTAATTCAGCATCCTGAGACTTATGATTTTGCAATATAAGAATTGTTGTTGCTTGAGTAACGTTATGAAAGACTCTTGTGTTTTCTGGAAAGAATAAAATCTCTTTTATCGAACAATCATTTAATATTAGTTCTCTCAATTTTGTAGAATCGCGATCAGACAAATAAGTGTTTGGGATAATGTACCCAAGCAATCCCACTTTCTTCAACACTATAATACTTTTATTCAAGAATAACCTATAAGTATTTGGTTTCCCAACTAAAGAATCAGGATATTTTCTTGTGAAGTAGTTTCTCTCTCTTGTTTCAAGTTCTTGAGATACATACGGCGGATTCCCCACAACCGCATCAAAGCCACCAGCTTTCATTATTTTAGGAAAAGCATCTTCAAAATTCATCGGCTTTAATTTTTTCTCTTCTTCCCAATTAAATAACGTGCCGCTGCTTATATCCGTTCCTATTAAAGAGTCTCCGCAAATAATATTATCGCTTAAACTTGGCAGTATCTGTTCCTTAAACATTACCCATGTTTCTTCCGCGGTCGCGTTGCTTTCATCTTCAAGCAGTTTAAGGTATAAGGAAAGCTGCGTTACCTCAACGGCTTGCGCGTCAATATCTACTCCGTAAATATTGTTTGTAAGTATTTTCTGTTTCTGTTTAAGAGAGAAAACCCATTTGCCATTTACCTCGTAACAGCCCGCACTCTTTGCTTCCTTAGGATTATTCTGATAAAACTTTTTATGATATTCTAAAAGTTTATCAAAAACAGTAATTAAAAAACTTCCGCTCCCGCATGAGATATCTGCGAATCTAAGTTTTGCAATTTCCTTCGGCGTCTTCCCTTCTATAAGTTTACCGACGGTATTTTCTACAATGTAATTAACAATGTATTGCGGTGTGTAGTAAACGCCTCCGGCTTTTCTTACTTCCGGTTTCTCATCAATTCTTACGCGCTTATCCGTTGCAACTACAACTTTACCGAGAAATCTTTCGTAAATAGAACCGAGAATATGGATCGGGATAAGATCAAAATTGTAGGGCGAATTTACATGAGACAGTTCTTCACATACTGAAGAGAAATCAATGTCGTTCGGTTCAAAAAAATTCTTTTCATCAATAAATGTTTTCTTAAAAACAATTCCGTTGTACTTAGCATCAAGTTTGCGCGAAGCATAAATAAAATCTTTCCATGCCGTTTTAGAATCGCCGAATACGCTTATATAATGTTCCGGCTCAATCTGTTTATCTTCTAAAAATCTGATGAATACCAAACGGTCTATCGTTCGTTGAGTCATTTCGGTTAGTTCATCACTTCCCAAATGGGGATTGTTTTTCTTGAATGCTTTTGCAAGTGTGGTTCTTATCTCATCCAATTCCTCCAAAAAGACTTCGTCAATGCTTTCGTAACCCCTCTTTTTCTGCACACCTTTACCGCGTAGTTTTGGCAGTTGCTCAACATATTTTTCTAAGGAATTATTTGCAACTGCTTCCCGAGAAAAAAGCCAATAGACTTTTGCGAATTTTTCTTTATCTAAATAATCTTTGTAATGGAAATAATCTCTTTTAGTATCAAGGATAGTATTGATATCCGGTTTGGTGCGGCAGTCTAAAATGTGGAATTCTTCAAAGTCGGTAAGTATTGCTAAAGGAGTTCCGGCGCTCCATCCGTAACGGCACGTTTGGAAATAATCAATTACGTTGGAAAGATTTCTTGCAGGTTTCTTCGCTTCAACATAAAACTTAACGTCATCTTTTCTATAATTAGGAGCTAAGAAAAAAGCATAGTCGGCGCGCTTCTGCTGCATTCCATCAATCTTCACGGGCTTTTCTATACTTACTTCCTGTTCATAAGGATTAAGCTGCACGTTATGGTTTACGTCCCAGCCAAGCGCAGTAAAGAACTTATCAATAAAATCTGTTCGTACTCTTGCTTCGGAGTAATCCGCAGCGAGATACATTTTTTCATTAGCGCTAAAATGTTCTACAAGAATCTTAACTTGTTCAAAAGCCGAATCAAAACCGGTCATTTTCAATTCCCAATTATTGTTTTATCTCTAAACAAATTTAATAATAATGTAGATACATGCCATAGGATGTATCTTCATTATATATTTATTGCACCGGAGGCGTTGTCGTATCCGCCGGTGGAGGTGGCGATTGCTCTTCCTCACCCGGTTTTGTGTGCGAAGCGCCGTAATTAAGAACATCGCGCACTACTTTATATTGGTTATAAAAATCGAGGTGATTTTCTTTTAACGTTTCCGCAAAGCCGTCTATCTGGTTTTCCAGGATTGCTTTGGATTCATCAATTAAAACACCGAGATTTTTTGTCTCTGTTATCTTACCGCCTCTTATAGAACCCATTTCTCCAATAACCGAAGAGAAGTTTGCAGCTAATTCTTCGATCTTTGTTAAGTCGCTTGTTATAAGTCCATGATCTTCTAATTCAGTTATTTTTTCTTGAGCAGTCTTTTTAATAAATCCGGCTTTAGAAACCAGATCAAGATCACGTAGTTTTATTAAATCCCACTTACTTATAGCAACCGATTTGGCTAAGTCGCTCAACTCCTTTTCAGCCGCATAAGTTTTAAGAGCCGAAGCAGCTTTTAGCACGGCGGCAATCAGTTTGTCTTCCGTTTCATTTTTGCTTCCGGATTTCCCGGTTGCCTTGTCGCCGCGATTTTTATCCGCCTCCTGGATTTCGGCAATTTTGTTATTCAACCGGGTTATAGCCCTCCCGAATGCAGGAATAGTTCCTGTTACTTCCGATTTTTCCGCTAAAAATGTTTCCACACTTAACAGCGTGCGGTAATAGTTGCTATATTTCTCTTTCATAATGAGCCTCCGAACAGTTTGTTATTAGATAGTTTTTTATTTAGCACCATTTTAAAACTCGTTTTTCTTCATTACCTATTCTTACAATCCAGAACCAACTATTAAAAAAATAAAATTATTGAATCCCTACGGGATTCTGACTTATGTTCTGACTTCTTGTTACACATATTAAATCCCTTCGGGATTTTTGCCATAACCCGCCTCTGGCGGGTTAAATCTTTGTAACCAAGAACCCCTCCACCTTTAAACATTCCCTTCGGGAATGAATATTTTTCATCTCTTGAAAATCCATTGAATGAAATCAAAAAAGATAGATTGATAATTAAGCCAAGTAAAGAATGAATGAAAAACATTTTTTTCATTCATCTTTAGCGCGGCGAAGCCGCCAACCAATACTTTTTTGATCTCAGAACAAGGATTAACGATTTATGATTTTAGAAGTTAAAAATCAAAAATCGCTATTCGTTAATCCCCGTCTGAGCCGGGCAGGCTTGTTCGTAATTCGTGTCCAAAAAAACAAGTATTTAACTGAAGATATTACTCATCCATTCCTTTTTCATTCATCCATCCCAATCTCACAAACCCTCTTTTTAATCAATTTTCGCCATTTTGCCATATTTCTCAGCCATTACTACAAAGTTCGATGCCATTACTGGAAAAAACTGTCTCATTACTGGAAAAATCCTCCCACTACTGGCTCGACCGATGCGATTACTGGAAATTTTGTGTGATTACTGAACACTCCGCTGCCAATACTGGACCGATCGATCAGTTTACTGGAAAGTTCGATGTGTTTTCTGGAAAAGTCGGAGTGTTTACTGGAAAGATCGATGACATTACTGGAATGGCTTTTCTCATTACTGAACAGTCCGAATAGATTACTCGACTGACTTATTTCATTACTGAATAGTCCGGTTAGATTGCTAAAATGTTTGCTGAATATATTAAATTTACGGGGAGAATTCCCTGAGAATTGACTTAACGTGAAAGGGAAGTGTAAAGAATTTTTTACCCCTTCGGGAAAATGAGCGCTTTTAAGAACCAACAAAATAATCACAACACCCTATTGCTTGTTTATTGTGGTACAAACCTAAAAAAGATTTTTTAGATAGATACGCAAGGGGAAAAACAAACATTAAGAACTTGTGCCGGTAAATCAGCTATATCCTGAAGGATATAGCTGGTCGAAAAAATCATCGTAAACGATGATGGGTTAAAATATTCCGCTTTAGCGGAATTTGTTCGTGCAGCACAATCCCTTCAGTCCTGCCCGCCGCATGCGGGGTTGTGCGGAATTAATTTAGTTTAGAGGTATTGTGCTTGCTCTTTGCCTATTTCAAAATTACCATCTTTCTCAATTCGTGATTGTTACCCGCAGTTAGGCTGTAAAAATATATTCCGCTTGAAAGTGACGAAGCATTAAACTCAACTTTGTATGTTCCTGCTTCGAGATAATTATTTACAAGTTCTGCAATTTCATTACCAAGTACATCGTAAATTTTTAAAGTTGCATAACTGCCGACTGCCAACTGCCAACTGATTACTGAACTCGGATTAAACGGATTGGGATAATTTTGATGCAATACAAATCCTTCCGGCATTTCTTGCTCATTATTAATTCCGGATACTCCCGATGTTTTGAAAGTAATAACCGTATCATTCATCGCTACATTGTTAATGCTTTTCAAATTCTTTAGTTGTATCGAATAAGTTGTCCCTGTTGCGAGCGCCGGAACTTTGATGAGTATTTTGGAAACGTCACCGTTCACTCCCCATTCAATACTTGAGGGGTTAGCTATCGAATGATCAAAAATAAAATTTTGCTGAGTTACTGCAACTGTAGAATCAAGGTAGCGAGAAAAATCAATTAGTATTGAAGAAGAATTCATTTCAGCTACAGACACTACCGAGGGTGACATTGTCGTTTTCCAAATTTCCGCTGCATATTCCGGATGATCTATGAAGGGGTTTCTGTTTTTTTGAATTGTATAAACTGCATTGTTGCGGTCAATCTCTTTTGTGCTTACAGTATCCAACATGTTCCATGAATAAAAAAGATTTGCATACCATGGAAGCAAATCAGATTTGTTTGTTCCACCACTTGAAGACCAGCCTGAGTCTTCCAAATAATATCTTACGGACATATACATGGAACCACGTGCAAAATCACCCTTATATGCATCTATAGGCTCAAACGCCGTTCCACTGTAACCGGTAAAAGTATTAGAACCCAATTTGCTTCCGTTCAGCGAAGTCCAGGTTGGGTTACTGACATTTCCATAGGGATAATTGCCCCGCTGTCCATTAACTTTTCCATCAGTTGGAAATAAATGAAACATATCTGAGTAAGAAGGAGTAAGGTCATTAAACCAACTTTTAGGCCATGAATGTTCTCTGTTGTAACAATCACCTTCGACACTATAATTGCCGCATTGTTTGGTTACAAAGGTAAATTCATAAGGTGGTATTCCACCGGGAATATCGGAGTACATATCCCAGACTTTACCGTTTGGTTTTTTATCAGTGGTTTGAAAATAGGTCCACAAAGAAGCATAACTAACTTCTGTATGTCCTTTAATAATATTATGCAGTGCCGCTCTAAGTGCAGTCCCATATAATTTATATGCCGCATCATAGTAACCGTTTGTTCCTAAAGTTGATGAAGAATTATTCACTTGATTCTCAGACTCAACAGAAATTGCACCTACCATAAACTTTTGATCCGATTGCGAGTAGCTATCAAATGAAAATAAAATGACCATTAAACTTATCCCCAGATATCGGACAAAAGAGCCGGAGCGAACTTCCATGAATAACACCTTTCTTCAAATAACCTATGCTTCTAAAATTTTGGAGGTCAAATCTACTACTTTTCCCTTCAATTTAAAACTACGCTTCAAGCGCTACTTCTCCTAAATTAACATCTGTTTATCGGCTAATGAAAAATATTTGATTAGGAAGTTTTTTCTATCGGGCAAAAAAAATGCCCGGTAGAAAACTACCGGGCGTTGAAAAATTCACTATGGGGGGTAAGCATAATGAATCCTCAATCCAAAAATAGATGACTTTTAGTCAAAAGTCAAGAGATATTTTTTGACTGCAACATCATTCTACCATTTAGAGCGATTCATGGAGGATTTTATTCCCGCTGAATAATGGAGTTTTGTGTTAAAAGTGAATAATTGATTATTATAGCACCGAAGATTATAAAATTTTATTCACCGACTAAACTAATTTTTAGTTTATCAAACTTTAAAAAGAAAAACAGAACCCACTTATGCAAAAATATCTTTTAATTTTCTGTCTGCTGTTCATAGCTGCTAAGTTTTCACACGGACAAAATGTAAACCACAACTGGAAACCGTTAACAATAAACGATGCCCAAAGAATATGGTACGATCGTTCTCAACTCGATACTATCAATAGTCCAACTTTTGATATTTGGATATTAGAAATGCACCGCCCGACTCTTTCTCTTGAAGGAATATCCGAAAATATTATGAGAACAAAAACACTCTACATTGTTGATCTCCAACAATACAAGTTCGGGCTAAAACAGGTGGTTTATTACGACCCGTCGAATCAAATCATCAAAAGTTTTAAATACGATACTAATAGCATAACCGAAGAGTATAAGTATATTTTCCCCATAACGGAAAATTCGTTTATGCAAAAATTAATTGATGAACTGCTAAGATTAAGAAAACAAAAGGAATCAGCGAAATAATTATGCCTCTTGAAAAAGATTTATTCGTAAAAGAATCAGGTATCCATGGCTTGGGAATTTTCACTTCAGTTATTATTAAAGCAGAAGAAGAGATTTTGGTGATAAAAGGAGACGTTATCAACGAAGTTGAATGTGTCCGTCGTGAAGAGGACGAAGCAAACGTTTATATTTTTTGGAACGGAGATAATTATATTGATGTCTCAAATACCGAAAAAATAAAATACATTAATCACAGTTGTTCATTTAATTGTGAAGTACAAGATCGTGATGATGAATCGCTTTGGCTTGTTGCCAGCAAAGATATTAAAGCCGGGGAAGAATTGGTAATTGATTATGGCTATGATGAGATTTATGAATCGTGTACTTGCGATGTATGCCTTATCGGCGAAGATGAAGAAAAATAACTTCATCTTTACTACTAAAAAATTAAACGACTCAAATTTACGGGTTCAAATTCAGCAAGAATAAAAGCCGTCTTCCATAGGTAGACGGTTTATTAAATATCACTGGTGAGTTAACTGAATTAACTTTTAAGTACTTTCTCGTCCACTTTTTTAGCAGCCAGTCGAGCAGTTTTTTTAGCCAAATCGGTTAAGAATTTCTTTCTTATGCGAATTGCAGTCGGAGTAACCTCTACATATTCGTCATCGGTAATCCATTCTATTGCTTGCTCGAGCGTATGAATCAACGGCGGTTCAAGCCGAATTGCTTCATCTGCACCGGATGAACGCATATTCGAAAGTTGTTTTGTTTTAGTTACATTCACCCCCATATCATTACTGCGTGAATTCTCGCCGACTACCATTCCTTCATAAACCTTTGTACCCGGATCAATAAAAAAGACTGCTCGTTCCTGCAATTTCCACATTGCATAGGCTGAGGCGATCCCCGCTTCCATTGCAACCAATGCACCGCGCTGGCGTTGAAGAATCTCACCTTTAAAGGGTTCGTATGCGTGAAAATTATGATGGAGTATCCCGGTTCCTCTCGTATCATTTACAAATTCAGATCTGTATCCAATCAATCCACGGGAAGGAACAAAAAATTCCAAACGGGTATTTTGGTTAAAGGTGATCATGTTTTTCATTTCACCTTTTCTTTTTCCCATTTTTTCGATTACCGTTCCGACATATTCTTCCGGTACATCAATGATTACGTGTTCAATCGGTTCAGAAACCACATCAAGAATTCGTTTCATAATTACCTGGGGTTTGCTTACCTGTAATTCGAAACTCTCTCGGCGCATATTTTCAATAAGAATTGCTAGATGCAGTTCGCCTCTACCGCTCACTTTAAAAACATCAGCTGAATCAGTTATTTCTACACGAAGACTTACATTAATTTTTAGTTCTTTCGCAAGGCGTTCAAAAAGATTTCTTGTGGTTACATACTTTCCGTCAATTCCAGCAAAAGGAGAATTGTTCACGACAAAGTTCATCGTTATTCTTGGTTCCTCTATAGCAAGCGAAGGAAGTTTCTCAGGGAATTGTTTATCGGTAAGGGTATCGCTGATATTTACATCTTCAATTCCAGCAATAGCAACAATATCGCCGGCAGAAGCTTCTTGCACTTCAATTCTTTTTATATTTTCAAAAGCATAAAGTTTAGAAATTTTTGCATCAGATTTTTCTCCTTCATGTGTAATTAAAAGGATTTGATCTCCAACCGAGACTTTACCGTTATGAATTTTCCCGATTCCTATTCTCCCCAAATAATCGTTATAGTCAATTGCCGATATAAGCATCTGAAACGGCAGATCAGGATTAGCTTCCGGAACAGGGGTTTTTTCGATTATTAAATCAAGTAACGGAGAAAGATTTACACTTTCATCTTCGAGATGAGTTTTGGCAATTCCTTGTTTTGCAATTGCATAAATGTAAGGGAAATCGAGCTGTTCATCCGATGCGCCAAGCGCCACAAATAAATCGAAGATTTCATTAAGTACTTCGTTTGGGCGGGCGTCTTTTCTATCAATTTTATTTATCACTACAATTGGTTTAATACCCAACTCTAATGACTTTTTTAAAACGAATTTTGTTTGTGGAAGCGGACCTTCAGCCGCATCAACTAAAAGCAGAACGCCATCAACCATCAATAAAGTCCGTTCAACTTCGCCTCCGAAATCAGCATGTCCCGGAGTATCAATGATATTAATTTTATAATCTTTGTAGTAAACACTTAAATTTTTTGCAAGAATGGTGATACCGCGTTCTTTTTCAAGATCGTTGGAATCCATAACCCGTGTTTCGATTTGCTGGTTTTTACGCCAGGCGCCTGTTTGTCTAAGAATATAATCTACGAGCGTAGTTTTACCGTGATCAACGTGCGCAATAATAGCAATATTTCTAATTTTATCTAAACTGAACAATATGTACCTCTTTTCTAAGTTTTATTTAATTATGAATTAGGATAAAAAAATTCCATTCCTAATTCCTAATTCCTAATTCCTAATTCCTAATTCCTAATTCCTAATTCCTAATTCCTAATTCCTAATTCCTAATTCCTAACCTGGACAAGCCAGAACCAATTTATCACATTAGAATGATTGAATGGCTGTATGGTAGAATGAAAAACATCCATCCATTCATTTTCATTCAGTCATTCTATCGCTTTATTTACCATGTTACTATTCTGCCCAATATTACGCGAACTTTACTGATAAGGTACTACGTTTTTCCCAAGACCATGCTTGGGAAAAAAGCTAAAGGAAAAAATGAATAATGAATATCGAACAAGGAATTTCGAATGATGAAGTTGAACTGCTTATTGCTTTAACTTCGAAATTCATTATTCCTTGTTCATTATTCGTTATTCAATTATCGTTAACATGTTAGCGATAGCGATTCTCTAAGTGCCTACGTTTTTCCCAAGACCATGCTTGGGAAAAAAGCTGAAGGAAATAATGAATATCGAAAAAGGAATTTCGAATGATGAAGCTGAACTGCTTATTGCTTTAACTTCGAAATTCATTATTCCTTGTTCATTATTCGTTATTCAATTATCGTTAACATGTTAGCGATAGCGATTCTCTAAGTGCCTACGTTTTTCCCAAGACCATGCTTGGGAAAAAAGCTGAAGGAAATAATGAATATCGAAAAAGGAATTTCGAATGATGAAGCTGAACTGCTTATTGCTTTAACTTCGAAATTCATTATTCCTTGTTCATTATTCGTTATTCAATTATCGTTAACATGTTAGCGATAGCGATTCTCTAAGTGCCTACGTTTTTCCCAAGACCATGCTTGGGAAAAAAGCTGAAGGAAATAATGAATATCGAAAAAGGAATTTCGAATGATGAAGCTGAAATACGGATTGCATTCACTTCGAAATTCATTATTCCTTGTTCATTATTCGTTATTCAATTATCGTTAACATGTTAGCGCTAACAAGAATCTAAGAGCCTAATTCCTAATTCCTAATTCTTTTAACTATGCCTAATGTTTAAAATATCACCATCTTTAACAACATATTCTTTTCCTTCTAAGCGCCATGCACCGGCTTCTTTGCACTTTGGAAATGAACCGTGTACAAGATAGTCTTCGTATTGGACTACTTCCGCACGGATAAACCGGTCATAAAAATCTGTGTGAATTACTCCGGCAGCATCTTGCGCTGTCATATTTTTTTTAATTGTCCAGGCTCTACATTCATCTACGCCGACGGTAAAGAATGATTGCAAACCGAGCAGTTCGTAACTTGTTCGAAGAATACGGGTGAATGCCGATTCATGAATCCCAAAATCATTCTTGAAAATTTCAGCTTCTTCTTCTGAAAGCTGCGTTAATTCATATTCAAACTGGGCAAAAAACGGAATTGCGATCAAAGGATATTTTGAAAATTTCCGCTGAATATTTTTAATAAAATCTTCAACTTCATCTTTTGAGTTTTCATCAAAGTTAATTCCGATAATGAGCGGTTTTATCGTCAAAAACTGATACCCGGAGAGAAGTTTTCTTTCATTCTCATCTAACACCAATTCCCGTAACGGAAGTTCCTTTTCAACATGAATTTGCATTTTCTTGAAAAGTGTCATCTCCTTTTGCAGCTGATCGTTTCTGAGCTTTAAAATGTCTTTAGCTAATTTTTCAAGACGATTTTCAATCAACGCCATATCTGCAAGAAGAAATTCTGTCTCAAGAAACTCAATATCGCGGGCAGTATTGATACTCACTTCGGGATGCGGAACGGAATCATTTTCAAATTGCCGTACTACATGCAAAAGAGCATTGTTATTTTTGACTCTATTCAGAAAATCGGAAGTGATTTTAACTTTATTATCGTCGGAAACCTGCAAACCGGGAATATCAATCACTTCAAGCGTTGCAAATACTTTGCTCTTCGGCTTGAACAATTCCGTAAGTTTATCTAATCTAATATCCGGAACTTTAACAACAGCCCTCGAAACTTCAGATTTTTGCTGATGTTGCGCTTCAGAAGTTTTCTCCGATAAGGCATTAAAGAGGGTGGTTTTACCAGAATTTTGTAGACCGATCAACCCTATTTGCATGGAACCTCAAATACTCTATTAAAAATGACTTGCAAATATACCGATTCTGCCTAAGGGAAACAAAAAAGGGGGAGGGAATTCGCAACATCAGTATCAGGCGAAAAAAAAATGGAGAATGACCCGCAAATGCTTTATTTATTATAGTAAGTTTTTTATATTGAGACCGCATAAGTAAAACAATGTTGGAGCGAGAAATGCAGTATCAAGGTTCATCAATTTCGAGGGATACAATCACGATGGTTCTTGCCGGTGGACAAGGTGAACGTCTCTATCCATTAACAGCATACCGGAGTAAACCTTCCGTACCGTTTGGAGGGAAATATAGAATCATTGATTTCACCCTCAATAATTGCCTTAACTCGGGGTTAAGACGAATTTATGTGCTCATACAATATAAATCTGATTCCCTAAATCAGCATCTTTTTGAAGGATGGAGTATATTTAATCCTGAGCTGGGAGAATTCATTTACACACTTCCCCCGCAGAGAAAAATGAGCAATGATTGGTACTTAGGCACTGCCAATGCAATCCATCAAAATTTAAATTTGATCAGCACAGATAGAAAATGTAAATGGGTGCTCATACTTAGCGGCGATCATATTTATAAAATGGATTATATGCGAATGTTGCAAAATCATGTAGATAACAAAATTGATCTTTCGCTTTCTTGTATTGAAGTCCCGGTTGATGAAGCACATCGCTTTGGTATTGTTGAAACCGATGAGAGTGGAAATGTAACTAAATTCATGGAAAAACCGGAAAAACCCCCCGAAATTCCGGGGAAAAAAGGCTTATCTTATGTGAATATGGCAAGTTATGTTTTTAACGCAAAAGCATTGAAAGATGTCCTGCTCGAAATGCAGGAGAAAAAAATTCGAAATAATGATTTTGGACAAGATGTCATTCCTTACATGGTTAAAACTGGTTATAAAGTAGTTGCATATCCCTTTGTGGATGAAAATAAAAAGAACAAACCCTATTGGAAAGACATCGGAACAATTGACAGTTATTACGATGCAAGCATGGATTTGATCAGTGTTATTCCGGAATTTAACCTTTACGACTTTGATTGGCCTCTGAGAACTTATCAGTATCAATTCCCGCCTGCAAAGACTCTATCGCATGAAGGAGAAAGAATTGGGAGAACCCTTAACTCCATGATATGTGACGGTACTATCGTTTCCGGAGGTTTGGTAGAGCGCTCAATCATCGGCAACAATGTTCGCGTCAATAGTTATGCTTACGTTACTGACTCAATCATAATGAATAACTGCAAGGTCGGAAGGCGGGCAAGAATTCGCCGCGCCATTATTGATAAGAATGTTCAAATCCCCGAAAGTTATGAAATTGGGTTTGATTCTACTCAAGATAAAAAGAAATTTTTTGTTACAGAGTCCGGAATTGTGGTTATTCCTAAAAACTATGTTTTTAAAGCTTAGGGGGAAGAAATTTTTTAGCATCAATGAATGAAGCCCTTTCAACAAAATTGAATAATTTACCCGGGCAAGCCGGCGTTTATCAATTTTTAAATGATAAGGGAATAGTAATTTATGTTGGTAAAGCAAAAAATTTAAAAAACCGTGTCCGGTCCTATTTTCATTCATCCATTACTTCCCCGAAAACAGTCGCCCTTGTTACTAAAATAAGTGACTTTGAGCTTATTGTAACTGCTTCAGAAGTTGAGGCGCTAATTCTTGAAAACAACCTCATCAAAAAATTTAAACCGCGTTACAACGTTAATCTAAAAGACGACAAAACCTATCCGTTTATTAAAGTTACCAATGAACCTTTCCCCCGCATTTTTCCTACGCGGCAGATTATCCGAGACGGTTCAAAATATTTCGGACCTTACACTGATGTCCGGAATATGAAAGTGTCTCTCAGAGCGATCAATCAAATATTTAGAATTCGGAGCTGCAAATATGCGATTACAAAAGACGCTGTTGAAAAAAAGAAATTCAAGATTTGCCTTGATTATCATATAAAAAAATGTGACGGTCCCTGCGAAGGATTTATATCTCAATCAGCTTACAACGAAATGGTTGCGGAAGTGATTAAAATGTTGAAAGGAAAAACCGGCGCTCTGTTAAAAGAGCAGAGGGAAAAAATGGAGCAGTTCGTTAAAGAACTTTGTTTCGAAAAAGCCGCTGAAGTGAGAGATAAAATCAGACAGCTTGAATCTCTTGCAGACAAGCAAAAAGTTGTTAGCGATGATGTGCTCGATCGGGATGTTATCGCCATTGCCTATGAGGGGAAAGAGGCTGCTTCCTCAATTCTTAATATTAGGGAAGGGAAAATAACCGGCAAAAAGGAATTCAGATTATCTGTTGAAAGAGAAACAGATTCTGCGGAAATATATTCAGCATTAATTAAACAATATTATGCTAATGAATTTGTTGATATCCCCAATGAAATTGTTCTCGAAACCGAGCCGGATGATCTTGAAAGCATCACCGAATGGCTTTCAACTAAAATCGAGCACAAATTAAAAATAACCATACCGCAGAGAGAAAGTAAACTTAAATCAATCTTGAAAATGAGTTCTGAAAATGCGCTGCTTCAATTAAAAGAATGGCAGCTTCAGAAAATGAAAAAAGAGGGAAACGTTCCCTACACGCTTTCAGCATTGCAAAGAGATTTGCGTCTAAAACATTTGCCGAAAAAGATCGTTTGTTTTGACAACTCAAATCTGCAAGGAAGCGATGCCGTTGCAAGTATGGTTACTTTTGAAAACGGTAAATCTAAAAAAAGTGAATACAAAAAATTTATCATTAAAACCGTAGTTGGACCGGATGATTTCGCAAGCATGCGTGAAGTAATTACCCGTCATTTTTCCAAATTAATTGAAGCGGCACAACCACTGCCGGATTTAATAATGGTTGATGGAGGAAAAGGGCAGCTTTCAAGCGCTGTTGACGCGCTTAATGAATTAGGCATCACTTCTTATCAAATTATCGGATTGGCAAAACGGCTTGAAGAAGTTTTTCTGCCGAATGAGAGTGAAGCAATAGCGATACCCAAAACATCTTCTTCCTTAAAATTATTACAGCAGTTGCGGGATGAAGCGCATCGTTTTGCAATCACCTTCCATCGTCTTCGGAGAAACAAACGGACAATAACTACCGAGCTTTTAGAAATTAAAGGAATAGGCAAATCATTAGCCGATAAATTGCTTTTGAGTTTCGGCAGTGTCTCAATTATTAAAAAAGTCCCGCTTGAAGAATTGGAAAAAGTCATCGGAAAGAAAAAAGCAGACTTAGTTTTTGCTTATTTTTCTTCCACAAAAGGAAAATCTAATTGAGATTTTTCGCTATTAACTTGGAAATAATCTCCAACAATAAAAAGATATAGTTATGAAATTATTAATCTCAATCTTATTTATCAGTTTCGCATTAGCCGGGTGTGCTAAAAAAGAGAAAGTTTATCAATTCAGCAGTAAAGGGATGGAGTATCTTGTGTCTGAAGCGGCGAGCGGAAACAAAATTGCAAACGACAGCCTTTCTCATCTGTTTGATCTTAATCTTCCGGCACAATCTGTCATAAATAAAATTGCGATTGACAGTATAAAAAATAATTCGGGGAAAACATTCTTTGGAGTGTTAATCGAATTTCCAAATCCTTTTTTTAACCGGTTCGCTGTGTATGATTCTGCCATGCAATGCTACCTCATTGATAAGTCGTTGAACGGTTATCTTTCCCTTACTTCAATCAATTCCGAGAAGAAAAAATATTTCCAGGTTTTTGAACAGTTCATTTCAAAAGATGTACTCTCTTTTAAAAGGAAAAATCTTTACCTCGTTAAAGGAGATACCGTAATTCCCGCACTTCGTTTTTACACACAATTCTATTCACCCACCGACCAACTGATTCAAGAAGTGGAAACTTTTACTGATGATCTTATCGGAACAAAAATATTAAGCGGCAAAGGATTATCGCCTCAACAGAACTGGGATACTTTTTCATTCGATGAGCGGTCATTAAAGTTTAGCAGCGTTAATAATTATTTTGAAAAGATTATTCTTCAATTGGTAAACCAGTTCACAATAAAGCCCGGGATGCCTTTCTTTTATGATCAATCTTCTGCGTTGAAGGAATTGGGAATAAAACTTTCGATTGACTCGGCACAAGCGTACAATAATTACAAAAATAAAAAAGAGAAATATTCTCTTTATTTGCCTGAAGGATGGAAAGCGATTCCTGGTGTTTCTTATAAAAAAATAATCAACGCTCATCCTGAAGGAACAAAATTTTTTAGCGTCAGTTTGGGGACATCCTTCGGCATTATGAAATTAAAAGCGAATAGTAGTGCGGAAGATTACAGCTCTTTTCCATTTAAGAATAAAGTCAATGGAAATTACACCGTGCGTTTTACCGAAAAACAATTGATTGACAGGAAGTTTTACTTTTGCTTTGAAATAAGCTGTTACACTTTGAAATTCTTAATTATTTTTGAATGTCCCGAGATTCTGTATGAAGAGAATAAGTCAACCTTTGAGGCGATCATTAATTCCTTTTGGATGGATTGTTAGAACTTTATTGCATCACAAGAATTCCAACGGTTGAGGAGTGCAACAGAAATAAAAAAACCGGATAATAAATTACACAAACTGAATACTAACCGCTGCTTCCTTTCGGACCTGACGGAGTTGGGCAACAATCTGTTAACTATTATCCGGAATAATTTCATCTCCAAAATCCATAAAAAAGTTTTGATTTCCAATTTTCTTTTGGGCTTGTAAAGAATTTCTTTCCCAAAAAACTCCATCTGAAAATCCTTGAATTGTTTTGTCCTTCTCAGCAAGCGAGAGTCTTTTCTCTGCTAAACAACAGAAGAATTCATCTGCTTCTATTCCCACGAAATTTCTCTTCAACTTCTTTGCGACAACCGAAGTTGTTCCCGAGCCAAGGAATGGGTCGAAAACAATATCAGCTTCATTTGAGCTGGCTAAAATAATTTTTGCCAGGAGCTTTTCCGGTTTCTGTGTCGGGTGATCGGTATTTTCCGGCATAGACCAAAAAGGAATGGTTATATCCGTCCAAATATTTGAAGGTGATGTTAGCCTGAAATTTCCGGCTTCACTTTCAGACCAATCTTTTGGTTTCCCCGCTTCTTTATAAGGCGCCAATACTTTCCTCTTTGTCTTTACAGCATCCAGATTGAAAACATAGTTTGAAGATTTAGTACAAAACCAAATATCTTCCGAACAGTTCTTCCAATTAGCTTTCGCGCCTCTCCCCTTTTCCCTCTCCCAGGTGATTCTGTTCTGGATCAAAAAATATTTTTTCGCGACGTTGTAAAGTCCAGGAGAAGATTTCCAATCACCGCATAAATAAATTGAAGCATTTTCTTTCATTAAGCGGGGAAGTTTTGAGACCCAGCTATCAAGCCAGACTTCGTATTCTTCATCTTCCATTTGAGCGAATTTTAGTTTGTTAAACTTTTTATGAAGATTATAAGGAGGATCAACAAAAATCAAATTGCAGAATGCATCTGGTAAAAAATCCAATGCAGTAAACATATCTTGATGAATAGTTTCATTAAAAATCTGATCCAATGAAACATTTGCTTCTAATTGAAGCAATCGTGTTGAGTAATATATTTCTTCATCTTTACTCAAATCAAGTGTCCTATTATAAGGTGCTTTTTCTTTTTTCATTTAAGTTTTTTTGAAATGATATTAATGCTTTAGACTTTTCCCGCAGATTCCTAATTCCTAATTCCTAATTCCTAATTCCTAACATGGCAGAGCCAGAACCAAAAAGGAATAATGAATATCAAACAAGAAATGTAGAATATCGAAGGGCAAAAACTTCATCATTCACTATTCCTTATTCAATGTTCGATATTCAATTTTACGAATAATATTCTGCCCAATATTACGCGAACTTTACTGATAAGGTACTACGTTTTTCCCAAGACCCTGCTTGGGAAAAAAGCTAAAGGAAAAAATGAATAATGAATATCGAACAAGGAATTTCGAATGATGAAGTTGAACTGCTTATTGCTTTAACTTCGAAATTCATTATTTCTTGTTCATTATTCGTTATTCAATTATCGTTAACATGTTAGCGCTAACAAGAATCTAAGAGCCTAATTCTAAAAGTGGAGCTAAGCGGGATCGAACCGCTAACCTCTACGTTGCGAACGTAGCGCTCTCCCAATTGAGCTATAGCCCCGGTTAAAAACAAAATCCGATATCTTTTTTACCCCTCCTTAAAAGTTCGATTTTATTTTTACAATGCTAAAATAATCAAAATTACGCAAACTCTGAAAAAGTGATTAACTGAAACGGTTCAGCAATAGAAAGAACACACATGCTGTATGGCAGAGAAACGTTTTACCTGACTACCACCATCTTTCTTATTTGAGCAGAACCACCACTTTCCAATTTGTAGAAATAAACTCCACTATTCAATTCATTTGCATCAAAGAGAATGGAATGTACCCCTTCACCCATCATACCGTTGATAAGTGTTCCTATTTCTTCTCCAAGTAAATTATAAACGGAAAGTTTCACTGATCCGGAAGCCGGTATATCGAAATTAATCTCTGTAACCGGATTAAAGGGATTTGGATAATTTTGTTCAAGCCTAAAAGTGTTTACCGCTTTCTGATCCTTAATCCCGGTCAACTTATCAGCTTTTAAAATTGCCGAACCATAAGGGGAGAGTGAAATACTTGGTGAACAATTAATTGCACCATTGCCTGAAATAGTAAGCTGCCCGACATCTGTTTTTGAAATCAAGTCTGTTAATTTATAATTGCCCACCGGCAGACCGGAAAAATCATTTCTATAAAAATTTGGATTATTGACAACCGAACCTGAAAAGTTGTGTACCGGAATTATTATTTCATTACTTGAACTTAAATTTCTCGCCGAGACATAAAGACTTGTATTTGTGCTGGAGAGATAGTAATACTTTCCTCTCATCAAAGATGGATTATTTTGTCTTATACGGATAAGTTTTTTATACCAGTTCAGAAGAGACGAACTGTCGGTGCTCATCGTTTCGATATTATAATCAACAAAAGTTGTTGGAATTGTTTTCCAGGGAATTCCGGTCGTGAAACCGGCATTCATGCCGCTTGTCCATTGCAAAGGAGTTCTCTTAGATGGATCATCGCTTCCGCTCGTCATCCCAATTTCTTCGCCATAATACAGAAAGGGAACCCCTGGAAGTGTTAGTAACACTGAAGCAGCAAGTTTTGCTTTATCTATGTTGTTTCCAAGTTGTGAAAAAATTCTCTGCTGATCATGATTAGTTAGAAAAGTTCCGTACTGCCCAAAAGGATAACTTTGTTGTATTATACCTTTCATCTGATTAATTAACGCTGCAGGAGAACCTCCGTTAATAGCGCCGATGATGTTACCTGCGATTTCAAATTCAAAACAAAAATCCAAACCGGTTCCATCAACGTACGGACTGACTTTTGAAGTCGAACTCCACGCCTCACCAACTGAAACGGTTTCCGGATTAATACTCTTAGTCATTGTTCTAAATTCTCTCAGATATTGGAAAGTAGATGGAGCATCCTCAAGCAAATTTCCTTCTTCGCAAAGATATTTAACAGCATCAAGACGGAAGCCATCAACTTTTACAGTATCTAACCAAAACCTAACAATATTTGCAACTTCGTCTTTTACCTCTTGGTTAAAAAAATTGAGATCGGGCATTCCACTGCTGAAGAGTCCGTAATAATAATACCCATTAGCATTATGCCAGACCGTTTGTCCCCATGGACCTTTTGTCGCGGGGTTTGTATTATTCCATCTGTACCAGTCTCTATTGGCGGCATGAGGATCACTCTTTGCGTTAAGAAACCAGGGATTTTTATTTGAAGTATGATTGAGAACAAGATCAATTATTACTTTGATGCCCTTAGCATGTGCGCTATCAACAAAAACTTGGAAGTCTTGATTTGTTCCATAATCCTGTTCTATTTTTTTGTAATCTACCACATCATATCCGTGATAGCTTGGAGATTCCATGATAGGCATGAGCCAGAGCGCAGTAATTCCAAGGTCTGTAGTGGTTGAATCAATTCCATCATTCAAATAATCGAGCTTTTCCGTGAGCCCTTTGAAATCCCCTATTCCGTCACCATTGTTATCGTAAAAACTCCTAACGAATATTTCATAGAAGACGGCATCATTCCACCAATAGGTAGTCTGTGCAGTTAAGAGAGTACACAGTACAAGAGATAAGAATAGCGATTTAAAAAATTTCATCAAGAGTTCCGTTCAAATTACAGGTTGTTAAATGATTCATTTAAAATTGCAGAAAATAATAGACTGTTACAAGTGTTCACCCCGGTTAGCAGTTCTCTTCACTTAATCAAATACATTTCATATCACACAAAAACTTTGGTAATCTCGGCAGATATATCTAATTTATCTTTTAGAGCGGTCATCTTTAAAAAGATGAGGTACTTCACTCCAACTTTGAAAAGACAAAAATCATCGTTGATGCAAAAAAAAGAATCAATATTATCCAGAAGAAGAGACAAATGGAAAACATTTTTAGAGCGCACCCTAACTTTTATTTAATAAAACAACTTACTTCATTCTCCTCCGTTATTTTATTTTTAATTTATTTGTTTTGGGGATTAACTAACGCGCAATCTGTCACAGTTGGCAAAGGAAGTTACAGCACCACGCTTCCACCGGGCGCAATCGGACCCAAAACTTCGTCCGGCGCGAATGCGGTTCCTAAAATTTCCGCTGCGTTTAACAAACCAATTCAAACAAACGATTACTGGAGCAGTCTGATCTATCCTTTTTATGGAGATGCTTTCTCTAATAATATTTACGCTCACCCTCTCTATTTCAAAGCTAAAAATAATGGATTGCAAGTTGGTTATACTTCATCTCCAACATACGCTGCGGCAGATTATCTCTTCCCTTTTTCTCAGCAGCTTACAGTTGGTATCACTGGATTGAATGCAGCCAAAACTCTTACCGATGATTATGGTGATTGGACTGTTTCTGCCCTTTGGGATGATGGTACACGCAAAATGAAAGCCACTTTAGGTCACGGTTTACCATTTGTATTTCTCACCATCTCCGGCGGTAATGCAGCAATAACCAGCAGCTCCAATCCAACGATTTGGTATAATCAGAATGGAGTTGTTGGAATGACTGTTGAGGGACGCCATTACGGAATTTTTGCTCCTGATAGTTCGTTATGGACGGGAACATCAACGCTTCAATCTTCGCTTAACGGAAAAGATTATTTTTCCGTTGCATTATTACCTGATAATAAGTTAACAACATTGGAAACTTATCGTCAGCACGCTTACGCTTTTATTACCGGAAGTTCGGTTTCTTGGGTTTACCATGAAGCAACCGCAATACTAACGTCAACTTTTTCTTACTCAACTGAATTAAAGGAGAATGGGAACGGAAATCTTAATCAGACGCTCACTGCTTTGTACCGCCACCAATGGCTGCATACTCCGGAAACGCTGACGGCATTTGAGTATGCTTCAGTTGCCGGGAAAATGAAAGTATTCGATGGCAATCAATTCACAACTGATGTAACTTTCAATGGAGTCCTTTCTTCATTACCAGATCAAGGAGATTATAATCGAACTGATTTATTGAAAATGGTTAACGATGTTGCAATTGAAACGTTGCCTTCAGGACCAACGTATGAAAATGGAAAAGCTATAGCCCGCTTCGCTAATTTAGTAAATATTGCCGATCAACTTGGGGCTACAGAAGCAAAATTTCATTTTATATCTGAAATTAAAAAACGACTTGAGGATTGGTTTACCGTTGGCGGTATTGCTGAATATTCATATAACTCAACATGGGATGTTCTCACAGGATATCCTTCCGGGTACGGCGCCGACAATCAAATGAACGATCATAATTTTCATTCAGGGTATGCAATAATGGGAGCGGCAATTGTTGCACAGTACGATTCTGCCTGGGCGGCACCGGAAAACTGGGGCGGAATGGTTGATCTGTTGATCAGAGATGGAAATAACTTCGATCGAACTGATTTCCGATTTCCATTCTTGCGGGCATTTGATCCATACGCCGGACATTCATGGGAAGCCGGACACGGCGACTTTGGCGATGGAAATAACGAAGAGTCAAGTTCCGAGTCAATGAATTTTGCCGCCGCAGTTACTCTGTGGGGAGCCGTCACCCATCAAAAAGTTGTTCGTGATTTAGGAATTTACCTCTACACTACAGAACGAACCGCTATCGAGCAATATTGGTTTGATGTTGATAATGCAGTCTTCCCTGCAGCTTATCCTTATAAAGCACTTGGAATGGTTTGGGGAGGAAAAGGAGTTCATTCTACTTGGTTTGGCGCAAATCCCGAATTCATTCACGGAATAAATATGCTTCCAATTACCGGAGGTTCATTTTATTTGGGTCGCCATCCTGATTATGTAAAAGCAAATTATGATGAAATAGTTAATGAACTAAATGGACAACCAACAATTTGGCAGGATATTATTTGGCAGTATCTCTCATTTTCCGATCCAAGTTTGGCTTTGTCTTTATACTATGCAAATCCTTCGTACACACCGTTTGACGGAGAAACAAAAGCTCATACTTATCATTGGTTAAGTAATATGAAAAAAATGGGAACGTTAGATACTTCTGTTACTGCCGATCTTCCTCTTTATTCTGTTTTCAAAAATGCCGCAGGTGAAAAGACTTACACAGCATACAATCCTGCTTCAGAAAATGTTACTGTTCACTTCTCGGATGGATACTCACTCGAAGTACCATCAAGATTATTCAGGTCGGTGAATACCGCCGCAACAAATTATAATGCACCGGTTGCGTTATTAATTTCCGATAAAACGAGAGGCAAGATGCCGCTTACCGTAAAATTTACGGGAAGCAAAAGCTTCGATCGGAATAATTCTCCCCTCTCTTATTCATGGGATTTTGGCGATGGAGAAACCGCCAACACTGCTGATACATTTCACGTTTTTGGGGATCCGGGAATTTACAAAGTGATAATCACGGTTACGAACCAACTTCAACTTGCAACTAAAGATAGTGTGCTTATCACCGTGCTTGGAAACGGAACTCCTTTTACAGGAACGGCGGTTTTGGTCCCTGCGCTTCTTCAAGCGGAAAATTTTGATAATGGCGGTGAAGGAGTCGCTTATCATGATAACGACACTAAAAATGTCGGACTTGCATATCGCCCAAACGAAGGAGTTGATCTGGAAGCGTCCAACGATCAGGGATTTGATGTTTATTGGATGACCGCGGGTGAATGGTTGGAATACACGATTCAAGTTCCAACAGATGGGAATTATGACGTGCTGCCTTATGTCTCTTCTGTTCCAGGATTTGGAAATTTACGGGTGGTGATAAACAATGTTGATGTCAGCGGAAAGAAAGCTGTTTTAAATACGGGCGGCTGGCAAAGCTGGAAACCGATCACCGTTACCAATGTTCCATTAAAAGCAGGGAAACAAATTTTGCGGATCGAGATTGATACCGATACGCCTTCTGAAAAAAAGAATTGGTTGTTCAGTTTAAATTCAATTGAAGTGAAGAAATCATCTTCCGTTGGGATTAGTGGCGAAACCTCATTTCCAAGTTCATTTTCACTTGAACAAAATTATCCCAATCCGTTTAATCCGGAGACGAGTATTCTCTATTCAGTTGTCGGTAATCAGTTTGTAAGTTTGAAAGTTTATGATATTCTTGGCAATACAGTTGCAACTTTAGTCAATGCAGTGCAGCCAGAAGGGATTTATAATATTACTTTCAACACACAACAAACCACGAACCATCAACCATTAACAAGCGGAGTCTATTTTTATCAGTTGAGAGCCGGAGAATTTGTCCACACGAGGAAGATGCTGTTGTTGCGGTAACTTAATTTTGAAAAGAAAAGTCGTAGTGACTTAAAATCTTTAAGTCCCTTTTCTAAGACACTACGTTTTTCCCAAGACCATGCTTGGGAAAAAAGCTAAAGGAAATAATGAATATCGAAAAAGGAATTTCGAATGATGAAGTTGAACTGCTTATTGCTTTAACTTCGAAATTCATTATTTCTTGTTC
>Ga0210032_1000643_pt1 | contig 24016 bp, 23 predicted proteins | sample CryGeyCG2114_250_2_FD_185458 | JGI IMG/M metagenome (GOLD analysis project Ga0210032, IMG submission 185458) | Groundwater microbial communities from aquifer - Crystal Geyser CG13_big_fil_rev_8/21/14_2.50 (SPAdes) (version 2) | ecosystem: Environmental > Aquatic > Deep subsurface > Groundwater ... | reverse complement strand
AAAATGGACACTAATTTTAATCAATTTTCTGATGAATATGATGAAGATGATGAATCTATTGAAAATCAATACGTCATCCGCCCCAATAAATCTGCGTTAAAACGCGAGCATGTCAAAATTCAAAATCAGGCGGAGGCGCTGATTCAGATGCCCATGAGTAAAATGGAAAAGTTGATTGAGGATGAAAACCTTCAGCATCAAATAGTCATTGGCAAAAAAATGAAAGGCAGTGCATATAAGCGCCATATCAAACATCTTGCTAACCTGTTATCCTCACTGGATAATGAGCTTTTGTCACAATTGTTAATGGATGATAAAGAAAAACAAGCGGAATTGAATCGCCATTTCCAGCGATTAGAAGTGATGAGAGACAAATTGATCAGCCAGAACGAAGATTTTCTCAATGAATTATGGCAACAATTCCCACAGTTAGATCGTCAGCAGTTAAGAAATTTAATTCGACAAGCGCTCAGAGAGAAAGAAACAGAAAAACCACCCAAAGCGAGTCGATTAATCTTTAAGTTACTGAGAGAACAACTTGAAGACGAATAACATTTAAAAACACCATATTTTTCGCTGTCATTTTTTCGATACCCTAAAGGAAAGCTCGTTGCAACATCAGAATACCGCTGGAGAAACCACAAACAATCTGATTGAAATAAGAGATCTACACTTCAAACGAGGTGATAGAGTCATATATAAAAATATCAGCATGGATATTCCTCGCGGCAAAATAACCGTGATTATGGGACCATCTGGAACCGGTAAAACCACCCTATTACGTCTTATTGGCGGACAATTAAGACCCCAATCGGGCACGGTTATTGTGGATGGAGATAACATCCCAACACTCTCCACAGACAAACTGTTTCAGGTACGAAAAAAAATGGGGATGTTATTTCAGAGTGGTGCATTATTTTCAACCTTATCTGTTTTCGAAAATGTAGCCTTTCCTTTACGGGAGCACACCCATTTATCCAATGAAATCATTCGTAACATCGTCTTGATGAAGCTACAAGCTGTTGGGTTACGAGGCGCTAGAGATTTAATGCCATCCGAGCTTTCCGGTGGCATGGCGAGGCGTGTCGCTCTAGCCAGAGCCATAGCCCTAGATCCTCTTATGATCATGTATGATGAGCCTTTTGCCGGTCAGGATCCTATTTCAATGGGTGTACTTGTGGAATTAATTAACCAGCTTAATAAAACCTTAGGCCTCACCTCAATTATTGTCTCCCATGATGTGCAAGAAGCCATTAGCATTGCGGATCAAATATTCATCATAGCCGATGGAACAGTCATTGCTGCGGGTAGTCCTGACGAAGTGCTAAAAGATCCCACAGCGACAGTACAACAATTTATGAAAGGATTACCTGATGGTCCAGTTCCCTTTCATTATCCAGCACCTGACTATGAAAAAGATCTCATGGGAGAGCTTCATGCTTAAGGAAAATTTCAGACAGCTGGGTGAAAATGTATTGAGTGTGCAGGCTTCCTTTGGGCGAGCGGGACTATTACTTTTACAATCTATATTTACCATACCACGTCCATTAAAAGCCGCTCGCCTACTGATTGATCAGATCTTTCAGATTGGGGTGCTTTCTTTATTGATTATAGGTGTCGCTGGCATGTTCATCGGTATGGTATTGGGGCTACAAGGCTACACTATTTTAGTCAAGTTTGGTGCTGACAGTGCCTTAGGTCCAATGATAGCATTAAGTTTATTGAGAGAACTCGGCCCTGTGGTTGCGGCTTTACTCTTTGCTGGAAGAGCAGGCTCAGCCATTACCGCAGAAATTGGATTAATGAAGGCAACAGAACAACTCTCCAGCATGGAAATGATGGCCGTCAATCCTGTACATCGAATTGTTGCTCCAAGGTTTTGGGCTGGTGTTATCTCGATGCCATTGCTTGCCATTATTTTTAACGCTCTTGGTATTTTAGGTGGCTATTTAGTCGGGGTAGAATGGTTAGGCGTTGATAGTGGTGGCTTTTGGTCAAGCATGCAAGCCAATGTCGATTGGTATCAAGACATATTCAATGGCCTTATTAAAAGCCTGATATTTGGTATCGTAATAAGCTGGATCTCTGTCTATAAGGGCTATGATTCAGAGCCTACCTCTGCTGGTATTAGTTTGGCAACAACCCAAACCGTGGTCTATTCATCTTTGGCTGTTTTGGGATTAGATTTTATATTAACTGCTCTTATGTTCGGAGATCTGCATTAATGGAATCAAGAAAATCACAAATTTTAGTGGGTTTATTTGTCTTTTCTGCCTTATTGGCTTTAATTGTTTTAGGTCTAAAAGCCAGCAATTTGAACCAATATGCGGGCAAAAAAACCTACAAGATTAGCGCATCATTTAATAACATCGGCGGACTTAAAGTTCATTCAGCTGTCAAAGTGGGTGGTGTTGTTGTTGGCCGAGTTGAAGAGATCGATCTAGATAAGAAAAGCTTAACACCCAAGATCACTATGTTTATCAATCAAAAATATGACAACTTCTCCTCAGAAACATCCGCCGCAATTTTGACAGCGGGGCTTCTCGGCGAGCAATATATTTCTCTAACCCCTGGCGGCAATGATGAAATACTGAAGTCGGGTGACGAAATTGCAGATACCCAATCTGCTATTATTCTCGAAGATTTAATCGGTAAGTTCTTATTCAGCAAGGATTCACCCCCATCCATGTAATATCAATATTGACTGTATTTATAAAGAGGTTCATGCATATATGTTTTTAAAAAACTACAAATTATTTACCCTTGGCTTATTTTTATGGCTAGGTACAGTTCATTCCTTCGCAGCAGAACAGCCACCGTTAGACTTTGTCAAAACGATCACCAATGCCATGATAGAAGATCTCAATGTATCTAAAGTTGAAATCAAAAAAAATCCCAGTTTAGTGTTAGATATTGTGGATAGAAGAGTCATTCCTTATGTTTCCAAAGAAACCATTGCACGTAAGGTTATGGGCAGAGTTTGGAAAGACTCATCGGAAGCACAAAGAACAAAATTTGTGGAGGAATTCACCACCTACCTAAAAAGATTTTACTCCAAGGCTTTACTGTCTTTTGACAACCAATCCCTAGAATTTTCTCCAGATGTTGCCACAAAAGGCGATAACCTCGCTATGGTCAGTACCAAAGTTATCCGTCCCGGCCAAGCTTCTGTTGAAATAAAATATAAATTAGCAAAAGGCGACGATGGTTGGAAAGTTACTGATCTTATCATTGAAGGCATTAGCTTAGTCATTAACAATCAAAGACAATATTCCACACTCATTGTCCAAGAGGGCCTAGACGCTGTGACAGCTAAACTCGCGTACAATAATCAACAGGAATTCAAATAAGTATCCATGACTGAGTTTCAATACCAATGGTTAGATACTGAGCTAGAAACAGGCATCAAACTGTCTGGTAATCTCAGTAAAGACACCAGCGACATTCTCTGGCAGCAACGCTATGAAATACTGAAACGTTGTCAATACCCTCAGGCGGCGCCTTTTGTGTTCAATTTGCAGGATCTGACTCAAATTGATAGCGCAGGATTGGCAACAATCCTAGCACTATCCCGCTTTATGGGTGAAAATACTCAGAATTTACTCTCTAAATTTACCTTAACCCATCCTCCGCATCAGCTGGTGAAACTAGCAGATGCTAATAATGTGATGAGCATGCTCAATTTATTACACCTAAAATCAGAGGATAAGGTAAAAAACACCTAACATTTTTTATCTTCTTCAAGTAAGAACAACAACAGCACCACGGAATCTTGGTTCCGTGAGCCAAAATACTGCTTTTACTTTCTTTTTCAGGTAAAATAATTCCTCTCACTACTCTAGTTATAAGTCTCCCACATGATTGAACAAATTAAGTCCTTGATAGAAGAAAAAATTCAACCTGAGCAAATTGAAGTCACTGGAGATGGTAGCCACTTTCAACTCAGCGTTGTTTCAGATGTTTTTGATGGACTGAGGCCCGTGCAAAGACAACAAAAAATCTACGCTATCATCGCAGAACTCATTGCCAATGGCAGCGTTCATGCTATTAGCATCAAAACCTACACCTTAGCAGAATGGAAACAAGCGAGTAAATTCTTATAATTCAGCCAGTTATCACTCCAATCATTCTCGTTCAATAGGCTAAAATACCATGGATAAATTACAAATTGTAGGCTCGGGTCCCTTATCCGGCGAAGTAAAAATCAGCGGTGCAAAAAATGCAGCACTCCCTATTCTCATGTCAACACTATTGGCAGCAGAATCCACTTCCGTTGGTAATATTCCCCATTTAAATGACGTAACAACCACCATGGAATTATTGGGGTGTTTAGGTGCGCTATTAACTTTTGATGAAAAACTGAATATTGAGGTAGATACCTCGCAGGTCAACAATTTTATTGCCCCCTATGAATTAGTCAAAACTATGCGTGCTTCCATTTTGGTTTTAGGTCCTTTGCTGGCTCGATATGGGAAAGCGCAGGTTTCATTACCAGGAGGTTGTGCCATTGGCTCGAGGCCAGTTAACTTACATATTCAAGGCTTAAAAGCCATGGGTGCTCATATTAGTGTAGAAGGCGGATATATTAACGGCCATGTGGATGGCCGATTAAAAGGTGCGCATATTTTTATGGACACAGTCAGTGTCACCGGCACCGAAAATATTTTGATGGCGGCAACACTCGCTGATGGACGAACTATTATTGAAAATGCAGCCAGAGAACCAGAAGTAGGCGATTTGGCGAAATGTCTTATCGGTATGGGTGCCAAAATATCAGGTATTGATACCGCCACATTGGTGATTGATGGTGTTGAAAAACTTCATGCAGGGCATCACTACGTCTTACCGGACAGAATAGAAACAGGTACTTATCTGATAGCTGCAGCCATTAGCAGAGGAAAAATCAAACTCAGAAATACTGATCCCAGCTTATTAGAGGCTGTTTTAGCCAAATTGCAAGAAGCTGGCGCAGAGTTAACCTTAGGGGAAGACTGGATCGAATTAGATATGCATGGAAAACGCCCTAAGGCTGTAAATATCACAACCGCACCCTATCCGGCCTTTCCTACTGATATGCAGGCTCAATTTACTGTATTGAATTCTATCGCGGAAGGAACTGGTACAGTGAAAGAAACTATTTTTGAAAATCGCTTTATGCATGTTTCTGAACTTCAAAGAATGGGTGCCAATATTGAACTACAAGGCAATACGGCCATATGCCACGGAGTGGAGAAACTTTCTGGCGCCCAAGTGATGGCAACCGATTTAAGAGCTTCTGCCAGTTTGGTATTAGCTGGAACTATTGCCTCTGGTATCACTATTGTGGATCGGATTTACCATATAGACAGAGGCTATGAGTGCATAGAAGAAAAACTATTGTTGTTGGGCGCTCAAATTAAAAGGATTCCGGGAAAATAACTTTGGGTTTCAAATTAAATAACATTTTCAGGCTTCTTTGCCAAAACCAATGAGGTCTGAAAACTTTTATTTTTCCCCCCTTCCTGTGCAGGGCGCAAAACATCCATCAATAGTCGTGTATTAGGCTCCATTCTTGAAAGCCATTGAACTAATCGATTAGGATCTCCCACTAAACCACCATTTACTTTCAAAATAATATCACCGACTTGTAAACCAGCTTCTGTGGCTGGCGAGTCAGGGTAAAGATCTCGGATGAGAATGCCACCACCTAAATCCATAATACCCAATTTTTGCGCACCTAATGGAGATAGAGGCGACCCACTTTTAACGCCTAACCAACCTCTAACCACTTTTCCATCACGAATAATATGCTCGACAACAAACTTAGTGAGAGAAATCGGAATCCCAAAATTAATCCCCTCAGCATCCTTAGATAGATAAGCCGAACTAATACCAATTAGCTTACCCTGACTATTAATTAAAGCCCCCCCGGAATTGCCCTTATTAAGGGCGGCATCGGTTTGAAATAGTTCTTCTAAATTAGGTTTTGCCGTCACACGTTCCGTCGCGCTCACAATACCAATAGTAGTACTTTGTCCGACACCAAAAGGATAACCTATAGCTAAAACCCAATCCCCTACTCTTATGGGAGCGGCATCTCCCATGGTTAAGAATGGGAGGTTCTTTTTACTCACTTGCAATACCGCTAGATCTGTTTTTTCATCAACCCCTACTAACTGAGCTGTCATAGGTATTCCATCGGCAAGTGCAACCAATATTGCTGCCGCATCTTCTACTACATGATAATTGGTGACAATATGCCCCAAATCATCAATCAAAACACCAGAACCTAAACTGCGCTCTTCCACGCCAGACTCCACTAATTGCGTGGTAATTCTCACCACAGCAGGCGCAGCTTTGGCAATAGCATCGGCATAACCTGAAGGGTTTTCAAGATTGATGGTGTTGTTGTTGATATTTTGGAATAAATTGCCCCCCCCCAATTTTGGAAAAAAGAGCAATAATATAAAACCACCAAGCAACCCAATCACTAAGGATTTGAAGATGATGTTCAACCATTCTTTCATGCCTATTACCTAATTCTGAGAGCTAATAGCTGATCCTCTCGCCAAACTCTTAACTGTATGGAATCCATTCCAGCCAATAAATTTTTAAATTCCTGTAAATTATGACATCTATAACGCCCCACGCCTACAATTACATCATTTTTCATCAAACCCGCTAATGCGGCTTCACTTCTTTGATAAAGATCCAACACCAACACACCATCAGATTCTTTGGAAGCATCTTCATGTTGCTTCAACAAGACACCAGCCAACTTTTTATGATACAAACCACCATCCTCGCTATCCTCTTTCTCAAGAGAAAGTTCAACAGCTATACTTTTCTTCTGGCCATTTCGTATAATTTCTAATTCAAATTTTTTCCCCACAGGAAATAAGCCCACCAGATTATTGAGTTGCGCCAGTGAAACAACTGAACGCCCATCTACCGCTAATATAATATCATAAGCCTCCATACCAGCTTTGGCTGCGGAAGATCCTTGGGCAACATGGGTCACCACAACCCCTCTCGTTTCACTAATGTCGAATGCCTTAGAGAGCTGAGGGGTTAAAGTATCTCCTTCTATACCCAAAAGGCTGCGCCGAACATGACCAAACTGAAGTAACTGTTGCATCAAACCATAGGCCAAATTAATGGGTATAGCAAAACCAATACCAACATTTCCACCTGAAGGGCCAATGATAGCAGTATTAATGCCCACCAATTCTCCTCTTAAATTAACCAAAGCCCCCCCCGAGTTGCCTGGGTTAATGGCCGCATCAGTTTGAATAAAATCTTCAAAGTCCTCAATCCCTAAACCTTGTCGACCAACGGCACTGACAATGCCAGAAGTCACGCTTTGACCTAAATTAAAGGGGTTTCCTATAGCCACCACAAAATCACCCACCCTCAAATTATCCGAATCAAACAATTGAATAGCCACCAGAGCCTTGGGTTCAATTTGAATCACAGCAATATCCGATGCCTTATCACTTCCAATCAACTTAGCCGTAATCTGACGACCATCACTCAGATGCACCATAATTTCATTGGCATCCTCTATCACATGATGATTAGTTAAAATATAGCCTTTCTCTGCATTAACAATAACGCCAGAACCTAGACTTTGCGACTTTTGTGCAGGAAGTCGATAAATACGTCCCCAAAATGGATCTCGAACCATCGGTCCTTGTCGAACTCTCGTACTGGAAATATTCACCACAGCGGGGGATACTTTTTCAATCATTGGCGCTAAACTTGGCAACTCCTTACCCTCGACCACACTGGGTAAAGCAGACCATAAATGAGGAGAAAATATAAACATGAGTCCCAAAATGCTTCTTTTAAACATCGAGTTAACCTACTTTTAATAAATTAATACATTGAGGAATAGGATAAATTGGGATCAATACCAAAATATTCAACCCTTTTCACAATAATCAAACTTATTCAGCCTAATTAACCTCGATGCGGAACAGAAAGCGTCTATCAACTCATTGATTTCCTGCCGCCAGTCACTCTATCCAATCCCGCCAAATCCTTCCAAGTCGTTATTGATTGATAGTTAAGAGACTCTAACTTTTCTCTAATCTTTTGTGATTGTTGGTAACCATGCTCTATCAAAACCCATCCATCTGGATTCAAAGAGCCTGCGGAAAATTCAATGATTTGGTAAATATCGGCGTAACCTTGTTGTTGTGCCCAAAGCGCACTTGAAGGTTCAAAGCGAAGATCACCTTGTTGCAGATGAGGATCATTTTCTTCAATATAGGGTGGATTTGATAGGATAAGATCAAAGGAAATTTTTGCGACAGGCTTGCCCCAATCCCCTTGAAAGAATTGAATATTAGAGATGTTATTTGAATTGGCATTTAGTTTTGCGATATCCAGTGCTGCTTGGGAGAAATCCGTTGCATAAACTTGACTATCAGGTTTTTCACTGGCGACTGCCACGGCAATAGCACCAGAACCAGTCCCCAAATCAGCAATCACAGCACGCTCTTTGGCTTTTTCTAATGCCAGTTCCACCAATAACTCAGTTTCAGGCCTTGGGATCAAAGTATCTGGAGTGACTTTAAAAGATAGCGACCAAAACTCTTTTTCCCCTAAAATATAAGCGATGGGTTCACCCTGCTCTCTTCTCGACACCATCGCTTCAAAAATTTGAACGGTTTCCTGCTCAATCAATCTCTCAGGCCAAGTCAGCAAATAACTGGAGTTTTTTTGCAAACAATATCCCAGTAATAACTGCGCCTCCATTCGTCCATTATTTTGAGGATGATGCAATCGAATGCTGGCATCCTCTAATAATTGTGCAATACTCAGGGTTGTCACAAACTTGATTCCGTCTCAGTCATTCTTCTGACATATCAGTTATTCTTCCGACATATCAGTTATTCTTCCGACATATCAGTTATTCTTCCGACATAGAAGCTAACTGATCCGCTTGGTACTCACTCATCAGTGGTGCAATCACTATATCCAGCTCGCCTTCCATAATTTCGTCTAGCTTGTATAAGGTAAGATTAATTCGATGATCAGTCATACGCCCTTGAGGAAAATTGTAAGTTCTGATGCGATCAGAACGATCCCCAGTACCCACTAAGTTACGTCGAGCCTCTTCTTGTTCTTGCTGTTGTGCTTGCTGCTGTTTAGCCATAATTCTGGCTTGTAACACCTTCATCGCTTTGGCACGGTTTTTATGCTGAGAACGTTCATCCTGACATTCCACCACAGTGCCCGTCGGCAAATGCGTGATCCGAATAGCAGAATCTGTTTTATTCACGTGCTGTCCACCAGCACCGGAAGATCTAAATGTGTCCACTTTGATATCGGCGGCATTGATCTCAGGTGCATCAATATCATCGACTTCAGGCATAATAGCAACGGTACAAGCCGAGGTATGCACCCGACCTTGGCTTTCAGTTTCAGGCACTCGTTGTACTCGATGAGCGCCCGACTCAAATTTCAATCGCGAATACACTCTATCGCCAACGACTCGGCAGATCACTTCTTTAAAACCACCTTTCTCACCTTCGCTTTGGCTCATAATCTCAATAGACCAACGCTTCTTTTCCGCGTACTTGCTATACATTCTGAACAAATTTCCCGAAAATATAGAGGCCTCATCACCACCAGTGCCAGCACGAATTTCCAGGTAAATGTTTTTTTCGTCATTGGGATCTGTGGGCAATAATGATTTTTGCAATTCGAGTTCAAGCTCCTCAATCAATTTCTTAGTAGCTTTAAAATCATCTTGAGCCATATCTCTAATATCGGGATCATCATCCTTGAACATGTCTTCTACTGATTTCAGGTTCTCTTCAGCATTTTGAAAGTTTTTAAACTGCGTAACAACATCTTCAAGTTGAGAATACTCTTTCGAGAGATCGCGAAATTTATTCTGATCATTGATCACATCAGCGTTTCCTAAAAGAGCAGATAACTCTTCATGGCGTTCTGCAAGCAGCTCTAATTTATGGTAAATAGATAGTTTCATAATTTAATTTTTTAAGTTTTTCTCTAGAGTGGGTTGATCTATGGATAAGGGCTCCGTATTCAGTTCGAACATCTCTCTCACTTTATCGACAGCCAGCTTATCACCATGTAATGAGGAATGTTGTAAGTATCGAGTTGGATGGTGCATATACTTATTAGTGAGTCGATGCGCAAAATCTCGCAGCACCTTGATCGCCATTTCATTGCCACCAAGATGTTTGATGGCACGATTCAGTTCATCAGCGGCCAAAGATTCAATTTGCGTTCTAAATTCGCGAATAACACTGACACCCTGTAATGAGTTTAACCACTTTTCAAACTGCTCGGCGGCTTTTTCAATCATCTGTAGCGCATCAGTCTTCGCACTCTCGCGGCACTTCATGTTTTCTTGAATCACATGATTGAGATCGTCTACCGTATATAGATAGATGTCTGATAATTCTGCCACTTCCGACTCAATATCATTAGGTACAGCCAAATCCACCATAAAAATAGGTCGTCGTTTGCGTTTTTTGAGAGCCCTTTCAACCATGCCCTTACCGATAATAGGTAACGGACTTCCTGTGGAAGAAATGACAATATCTGTTTGAGGTAATGCATCAGGGATTTCATCCAAAGAAATCACACTGGCACCGAACTCATTGGCTAGCTTTGCAGCACGCGCCATGGTTCTATTGGCAACCACCATATTTCTCACACCCTGATTATAAAGGTGACGAGCGGCTAACTCGATAGTTTCCCCAGCACCAATAAACAAAGCATTAATGGTTTTAAGATCTGAAAATAACTGCTTGGCCAAACTTACTGCGGCAAAAGCAACAGAAACAGCACTAGAGCCTATATCTGTTTCGGTGCGCACTTTTTTGGCAATTGAGAAGGTTTGTTGAAACAGCTGTTCCAGGCGGGTTCGGAGTGTGCCAGCTTCTCTGGCATGTTGATAGCTTTGTTTCAGCTGCCCTAATATTTGTGGTTCGCCCAATACCATGGAATCCAGACCACAAGAAACCCCCATAATATGAGAAATAGCCTGTAAGTTGGTATATTTATACACATAGGGTAATAAATCATCCACTTTCAAGCCATGGAAATCCTCTACCCAGCCAATGATGGTTTCGGGTTGATATTTTTCACAAACCGCATAAACCTCTGTACGGTTGCAAGTAGAGATGATACTCACTTCTTCTAATTGAGCATAATCTTGTAAAGAAGTCAGCGCTTGGTTAAGCTGCTCAGGATGGAATGTGACCTTCCCTCTGATTTCAACAGGCGCCGTATTATGATTTATACCTATAACAATAATGTACATACAGTGATTCTAAAAATTTTGGCCACAAGGGATATAAAACCCTATTATAACAAGAAATAAGACGGAGAACTCTTTTATTAATTGACCTCCATCAGGTATAGTGCAAATTATCGTGCCAATAGTGTAACAAATTCATGAGAAATACAATGAGACTGAACAAACAACTATGCATTACTGTGGCATTAATCGTTCTAACTGGATGTGCTTCTGAACAAAGATCTAGCAACGGAGCCTTTAAAAATCTCTCACAAAATTGCCAAAAAATACTCCCCAAAAAAGCACATAGAGAAATTACAGAAGAAGAAAAAGCAGAACTCTTCAAAATCCTGCCACTTGCCGATATGGCAGCACAAAGAGGACAATTTGGTCTGGCTATCAGTAATTATCTGACGGCGGCCGAGCTCTCTCAGAATGAGAAACTGGCCGCAAAAGCGATTTACTATGCCGAGAAAACCGACGATTATCTTTCTTCATTAGAAGCCGCTAAGCTATGGAATAACATTGAACCAACCAGCTTAATTGCCAATAGAATGCTGGTGATTGGTTATATGCGAAGCCATAGAAGCGATAAAATACAGCAAACCTTTGAATCTATTCTCTGCATCAGCCAAACAAAACCTAAAGATACGCTATTAATCAATTTAGAAATGATCAAACAAGATTTTCCGGATCAGTTTAGCACTGAAGACTTAGTCGCATTTTCTGAAAAACATCCCAAAAATGTTGAAATTTTATTAGCTTTAGCAAAAATCGAACAACTGGATGAGCATACACAAAAAGCTCAGATCTATGTTGATAAAGCCCTAAAACTTGCTCAAAAAGATGAAACAGCCCTGGAAATTAAAGGATTAATGTTGACTGGGAATGGCTCTTTATTAGAGGCAGAACAATTTTTTTATGAGGCCAGCAAAAAAAATCCCAAAGCCAACAAACTCAAGTTACATTTGGCCCAACTATATTATCAAAAGAGAGATTTTGATGGAGCCATTCAATTAGCCTCCAAGCTGCTTGATGATAAACAGCTTCAAAATGAATCAAAATTTATTATTGCGTCCGCCCATTTTGCACAACAAAAATATCCAGAAAGTGAACAGTTGTTTCTGGAGCTATTACAAGCTAACTATCGGAAAGATACCTTGAATTTCTTTTTGGCTCAAATTCACTTGCGCCAACAAAACCAAGATCTTGCACTGCAATTTTTCGACAGCATCACATCTGGAAATTATCTATTACGTGCCCGTATCGAAGCCGCTCTATTACTCTCAAAAAATGGAGAATATTCACAAGCTAGAAGCAGATTGCAAAATATGACTCATGCCAACTTCTCCGAGCAGATTCAACTCGCACAAATTGATATGAAAATTGTTATGTTGGCGAACAAATTAGAGTCTGAACGCTCTACTATTCTCAAACAATATCAAGATAACCCAGAAAACATTTTCTATTTTGGTCGAGCATTAATTGCGGCAGACAAGCCTCAAGATAAGTTAGATATCACCAATAAAGCGTTACAACATGTTGAGGCGCCAGAGATGCAAAAAAATATCATTATTGCTGCCTCAGAAATTTTAAACAGGCAGAAACAAACACAAACTGCTTTACTCATCCTAAATGATTACTTGAATAAGAATCCCCGAGAGTTAGATATTTTATACAACCAATCCATGTTAAAAGCCCAATTAGGTGATTTGAATGGTATGGAATCAGATCTCAGGAAAATATTAGTTCAAGATAAAAACCATACAGATGCACTCAATGCCCTAGGCTATTCATTGGCAGATAAAAACACTGATCTCGACAATGCCTATAAAATGATTATGCAGGCCTTTGAACAAAGCCCCAATAGTTCCGCGATTTCTGATAGCTTAGGGTGGGTACTCTTTCGTCAAGGCAAGATCAATGAAGCGTTGATCCATCTGAAAAATGCCTGGTTAATTTCGCCCTCAGCAGAAATTGGCGCGCATTTAGGAGAAGTCTATTGGATGAATAAGGAACCACAACAGGCGCAAGATATTTGGTTAGAGGCACAATCCATCGATCCAAACAATTTAACCTTAAAAGAAACCATGCAACGTCTAATCCCAAGCACTGAACAGATATCTCATCAATAATGCATAAAGGTCATTACAAGGAGAATTCGTTGATGGCATTAACACAGAGATACTCCAGACTTCATTTAGTTGTACTTATGATGGCGCTTCTATTTCTATCAGGTTGTGTCAGTATACCGATGCAACCTGATAATGAGAGAGTGCAACAACTCAAGCAAATGAGAACTTGGACGGTTAAGGGACGTATTTCACTCAAAACCCCAAAAGAAAATTTTATTGCGAACCTTTTATGGAGGCAACAAGAGAAGGGCTACCTTATTAGGATTTACAACAATTTAGGCCAAACCTATGCCCAAATATCCCAAACTGGTTCGAGTATGATCACACTTGAATTTGATAAAAAAAAGTATCATGGCAAAAATGCCCAAAAACTGTTAAAGGCTATTTTAGGCTGGGACTTACCCATAAAAGAAATGGCGGAGTGGATAAAGGGCTATAATCTTTCAAAACGATCCTCTAGCAAAAAAAATGAAAATGGCACCTTAAGATCCTTAAGTTATAAAAATTGGTTCGTCGATTTTAACCGCTATGCTCAGTACAAAAAACGCATACTACCTACTCAAATTGAACTAAAAAATACAGATATTCTCTTAAAAATCAGTATCCATGATTGGAAATTTGAATAACCTATGATATCCCATCCCTTAGATCTGGATCACCCTTTATGGCAACGCTGGTGGCCAGCACCCGCCAAAATTAACCGTTTTCTACATATAGTCGGAAGAAGAGAAAATGGCTATCATGAGTTACAAAGTGTTTTTCAGTATCTGGAATTTGCTGATGAGCTACAATTTACTCCAACAGCAGCACCCAAAATAAAGCTAACGACCCAACTTGAAGGTGTTCGCAATGATGACAACCTCATTGTGAAAGCGGCTTCCTTATTACAACCTTACCGCTCGGCCAAACAAGCAAAAGCGGGATTAAATATTCAACTCAAAAAAAATCTCCCCATGGGGGCTGGTCTGGGTGGCGGTAGCAGTGACGCTGCGACGACTTTGTTATTTTTGAATAAAGCTTGGGGACTTGGCTTCTCTTTGCAGCAATTGGCCACAATCGCGCTTCCTTTAGGTGCAGATATCCCATTTTTTATTTTAGGGCAAAATGCCTTTGTTGAAGGCATTGGTGAGAAAATTACGCCGATTTCCCTAGATAATCACTGGCTATTACTATTGATCCCTCCCTGTCAAATATCCACGCCAAAAATTTTTTCACATCAGTTATTGACAAGGAACACCGAAATCATCAAAATACGCGACCTCGCTACAATGGATTCTAAAATTTGTTTAAACCATTTTGGTAGAAACGATTGTGAAGCTGTTGTTTGTCAAGAATATGCTGAAGTTGCTGAGGCGAAAAATTGGTTAAACCAATATCAAATCGCTAGATTAACTGGAACTGGCGCTTGTGTTTTTGCAATGTTTGACAATGAGCGAGAAGTGCGTACAATAGCGACCCGCTGCCCAGCGAAGTTTAAACCGCTGGTCACAAGAAGCATGAATTCATCTACAATTCATCCGCTATTAGATGATTGAAATATTCATCCTCTACGCAACTTTAGTATATAATGTTTATGCTAGAGTGTAGAAAATTATTACTGGGGCGTCGGCAAGCGGCAAGCCACTTGGTTTTGATCCAAGCATTCGCAGGTTCGAATCCTGCCGCCCCAGCCATATTTTGTTCAGCTTTGTTGTAATAAGATCACGATTCTCAATAAACCGCCACAATAAACCACCACAATAAACCAAAGTGGTCGAAAAATTAGGATCTCAATGTGATAAAATGTATCTTAATCTACAAAGCACTGAAACCAGCAAATTCCATGTTAGGAAAATAACCTTTCTTAAATAAATCAGGTTTTCAACATAATTCAGGTACCATTATGTCTGACTTAATGCTTTTTAGCGGTAACGCTAACCTTGCCCTTTCTCAAGAAATAGCTGAACATTTGGATATCACTTTGGGTAAAGCCACTGTGGGAAGATTTAGTGATGGTGAAATAAACGTCGAGATCTTGCAGAACGTTCGAGGTCAGGATATTTTTATTATTCAATCCACCTGCCATCCTTGTAATGATAATCTGATGGAATTAATGGTCATGGCCGATGCACTAAGAAGAGCAAGTGCTGGCCGCATTACAGCTGTTACTCCCTATTTTGGTTATGCCAGACAAGATCGTAGAGTTCGCTCCAAACGTGTGCCAATCAGCGCAAAAGTAGCTGCAGATATGCTGGCAACAGTTGGTATTAACCGCGTTCTCACCGTCGATCTACATGCGGATCAAATTCAGGGCTTTTTCGATTTTCCCGTCGATAATGTCTATGCAACTCCTATTCTATTGGAAGATATTTATAAGAAGAACTTCAAAAATCCCATGATAGTCTCACCAGACGTTGGCGGAGTGGTGCGAGCGCGAGCTCTGGCCAAAAGACTCAATGACTGTCCATTAGCCATTATCGATAAGCGCCGCCCAGAAGCCAATAAATCTGAAGTTATGAATATTATTGGCGATGTGGAAGGTCAAGACTGCATTATTATTGATGACATGATTGATACCGCTGGCACCTTGACCTCTGCTGCCAAGGCATTAAAAGAACAAGGTGCCCGCTCAATTTCAGCTTATTGTACCCATGCCGTATTATCTGGCAACGCGATTAACAACATCAATAACTCAGAATTAACCGAATTAGTGGTAACAAATACCATTCCCCTATCGGAAATTGCACAAAATTGTGCTAGAATCCGCCAGCTTTCTTTAGCCGACATGCTTTCGGAAGCCATAAAGCGAGTCAATGAGGAAGAATCTCTTAGCTCGATGTTTATGGAATAACCCTAAGTATCAACCGATTATCTCAGGTCGCGGAGATAATCATTAATATTGGTATTATAAAATACCAGCAGTCACTTATTACTTCTTATTGAAGTAATATATTTGGAGAACACAATGTCTGAACAATTTGAAATCCATGCAGAATTGCGTCAAGACCAGGGGAAAGGTGCGAGCCGCCGCCTACGTCATGAAAACAAAATGCCTGCAGTTGTCTACGGAGCTGGAAAAGAAGCACTATCTTTAGTGCTGTCTCATAACGAAATATTCCACGCCCTTGAAAATGAAGCTTTCTACTCACACATCATTAACTTACATATTGGTAAGAAAAAAGAAAAAGTGCTTTTAAAAGCGCTTCAACGCCATCCATTCAAGCCAACTTTGATTCATGCTGACTTTTTAAGAGTTGATGCTAAAGAAGCTTTAACCACTCATGTTCCTATTCATTGGGTGAATGAAAATAGCTGTTATGGTGTTAAATCCGAAGGTGGCCAGCTCTCTCACTTGAAAACAGATTTGGAAATCTGTTGTTTACCTAAAGATTTGCCTGAATTTATCGAAGTCGATGTTGCAGGGCTTAAACTTGGCGAAACTATTCACTTAAGTGATATCAAAATGCCTGCTAATGTAAGTATTTTAGCTATTATGCATGACGAAAATCATACTCACAATCTAGGTGTCGTAACAGTTGTGAAATCAAAGGCAGCTCCAGCAGAAGAAACAGCAGAATAGCCTGAATTAATGACTGAAGGGCCAGAAAGTCAATATTTATCTTCAGCCTTTACTTGATAAATAGAGAGTTAAGCCGAGAGTTACACTGTAACTTTCGGCTTTTTGTTTCAAAGCTAGTGAGATTAACCATAGGGTTTCACCCTTTATAGATAGCTTATTATGCCCATTAAATTAATTGTCGGATTAGCCAATCCTGGATCGGAATATCAAGATACAAGACATAATGCTGGTGCTTGGTATGTCGAGGAGCTTGCTCGATCTTACAACTTTAGCCTGGATCCGGATAAGAATTTTTTTGGACTCAGTGCACGGAGATCCATAGCAAATCAAGATGTTCGCTTTTTGATACCAACGACCTTTATGAATCTTAGTGGTAAATCGGTTCAAGCCTTAGCCAATTTTTTTAAGATTCAAGCGAATGAAATATTAGTTGCCCATGATGAATTAGATTTACCCTGTGGCACTGCTCGTTTAAAACTAGGGGGAGGACATGGTGGTCACAATGGCCTTAAAAGCATTATACAATCCATGGGCAATAACAGAGAATTCTACCGATTAAGAATAGGAATTGATCATCCGGGTAATAAAGATTTAGTCACAGCGCATGTATTAAGCAAACCGTCCGTATCCCAAAAGCAAAATATCATGGCGGTCATTGATGAAGCCGTAGCAACTACTGAAGATGTCATCAATAACCATTGGGATAAAGCACAAAACAGGCTGCATGGTTTTAAACCCTAATCATTTAACACCCTTGCAACAGAAAGAAATAATTATTCAACACACATCATCTACAAATTTAAAGAGGTCATCAAATGGGTTTTAATTGTGGAATAGTGGGTTTACCCAATGTGGGAAAATCCACCCTGTTCAACGCACTGACCAGTGCTGGTATTGAGAGTGCAAATTACCCATTTTGTACCATTGAACCCAACACAGGCATCGTACCAGTACCCGATCCACGATTGGATAAATTAGCCGAAATTGTTAAACCTATTAGAACCCTCCCCACCACCATGGAATTCGTTGATATTGCCGGCTTGGTACAGGGTGCATCAAAAGGAGAGGGTTTGGGCAATAAGTTTTTAGCAAATATCCGTGAAACTGACGCAATTGCCCATGTAGTGCGCTGTTTTGCCAACGACGATATCGTACACGTTGCTGGAAAAATTGATCCATTAGATGATATTGAAATTATCAATACAGAATTAGCCCTCGCAGATTTGGAAACCTTAGAAAGAGCCCTGCTACGCCAACAAAAAATTGCACGTGCAGGCGATTCTGAGGCGAAAGCCAATGTAAAAGTTTACGAAAAAGCTAAACTTTTATTAGATGAAGGTATATCTCTGCGAAGTGGTGATTGGGACGAAGACGAATTTAAGCGTCTCAAAGTATTTTTACCGCTTACCCTAAAACCCGTTATGTATATTGCCAATGTGGCTGAAGATGGTTTTGAGAACAATCCCTATCTTGACAAAGTCATTGAATATGCAAAAGCTGAAAAAGCCATTGTCGTCCCTATTTGTGCAGAAATTGAAGCAGAAATTGCGCTTCTCGAAGATGATGAGAAAAAAGAGTTTTTAGATGAGCTTGGATTAGAAGAACCTGGTTTAAACCGTGTGATCAGAGGTGGCTATAGTCTACTGAACCTACAAACCTATTTTACCGCTGGTGTTAAAGAAGTGAGAGCTTGGACTGTCGCCGTTAATGCGACAGCACCACAGGCAGCAGGCGTTATTCATACAGATTTCGAGAAAGGCTTTATCCGCGCAGAAGTAATAAGTTACAATAATTTCATTGAATATAAAGGCGAACAGGGTGCCAAAGAAGCGGGTAAATGGCGTTTAGAAGGCAAAGAATACTCAGTTCAAGATGGAGATGTTATGCATTTTAGATTTAATAACTAAAATCTAAAAAAACAATATTTTTAAATAATTTCTCTTGACAAACAGCGGCTAAATTAGCAAAATGTGCGCCGCTGTTGATTGCAAGCAAAATACAGCATCACAATAATATCAGCAATATCGGCTATGTAGCTCAGTTGGTTAGAGCACAGCATTCATAATGCTGGGGTCGGTGGTTCAAGTCCACCCATAGCCACCACATGTTTTCCTCCTGGTCCCAACGTTATTTTCAACAGCTATTCGTTTATTCAGCCCAGTAATAACTTCTTTAACGCTATCTCGAAACCTTCCGAGCCAATCGGGATATCTGGATATCTTGGTTGGAAATCTTCTGGATGTTTGGGGCACCCCTTGCATTTCGCTTAAAAAATCGGAACAATTTCTTGATAATTTCGTGAGGATCGCTCAGCTACCACATATTAAATAAGTCCAAATTGTGCTAATCTCGAAATATTTCAAAAATATCCTAGGATTCAACAATGAAGTTACCTGCTTATTTATTCTCGTTGTTACTCATACAAAGCGTTGCATTTGCCGCTGCTGATTTTTCTAACACAGCCCTGTTACCGCCAATTAAATCTTGGAGTGGTACAAGTGAAAAACTCATTCAAGATCAATCTAATCCTTGGCAAACTCCCGTTGAGGCAATGGCTTTAACTGATACACCCGATTATCAAACCAGTATTGAGTACTTACAGAAATTGGTTGAGAGTGAACCCATGTTTCATCTCACTTCGTTAGGAAAAAGTGACCAAAACCGTGATTTATGGATGTTGATTGCCTCTCGTGATGGGGCATCTACTCCCAAACAATTGGCAGCGAATCATAAACCCACTTTGCTGGTTCAGGCGGGTATTCATTCGGGTGAGATTGATGGTAAAGATGCTGGGTTGATGCTTTTAAGAGACATTAGTAAAGGTGGTAAAATGGCTTTGTTGGATAAAGTGAATATGCTTTTTATTCCCATATTTAATCTTGATGGTCATGAGCGTCGTTCGGAGAATAATAGAGTCAACCAAAGAGGTCCGATTCACATGGGCTGGCGCACTAACTCGCTTAATCTGAATTTAAATCGAGATTACACCAAGGCTGACACTTTGGAAATGCAATATCTATTGCAGGCGATCAACCAATGGGAGCCTGATTTGTATTTCGATATTCATGTGACCGATGGCGAGGATTATCAATATGATATCACCTATGGTTTTAATGCAGATTATGCTGATTCTCCCAATATTAGTCGTTGGTTATCAAGCAACTTGCGCCCACAGGTTGATCAAGCTTTAAAGGAGAACGGTCATTTGGGAGGCCCTTTGGTTTTTGGTGTTGATCCTCAGGATTTTGCTAAAGGCATTGTGGGATGGACGGCTTCTCCACGGTTTTCAAATGGTTATGGTGATGTTCGCCACTTACCCACCGTACTTGTCGAAAATCATTCATTAAAACCTTATAAACGAAGAGTGTTAGGGACTTATGTTTTTCTGGAGCAATCTTTAAAAACTTTGGCTGCAGAGGGTGATGCATTAAAAAAGGCCATCAAAAAAGATCAACAGGCCCATCCTGCAGAACAAGTTTTATCATGGTCTAGTGATAGAGAACACCCTGAGAAAATGGATTTTTATGGTATTGATTATACGAAAAAACAAGACTCTATAACGGGCATTCATTATGTTGAATGGAATGGTCTGTCTAAAATTTACAAAGAGTTACCTGTTTATTGGTCGAGAATACCTCAAGAAAAAGTCAAAGTGCCTGATGCTTATTGGATCCCGGCTCAATACCAAGAGGTGATAGCTAAAATCAAACTACATGGCATTCAATATACCACGCTGAAAAAACAACAGTTGGTTAAAGTTGAAGAATTAAAAGCCACAGATTTTCATTTTGACAAAGCACCCTTTGAAGGGCATGGCCGTGTCAGCGCAACCTTTGGGGCGATTAGTGTGGAAAAAATGCTTCCTGTTGGGAGTATTCGTGTCAGTACCAAACAAAATTTAGGTGCTCTAGCAGTGGCCTTGCTTGATCCCCGTGGTGAAGACTCATTATTTAGTTGGGGATTTTTTAACCCGATGTTCCAACGTACTGAATATATTGAAAGCTATGCAGTTGTACCTTTAGCACATCAAATGATTCAACAGTATCCCGAACTTTTACAAGCCTTTAATCAAAAGAAACAAGCCGATAAAGCCTTTGCAGAAGATGAAGAACAACAAATGAGATTTTTTTATGAACGCTCACCCTTCTATGATCAGCAATATTTAAAATATCCAGTGTTGTTTGAGCTAAAACCTTAGATTGTCTGGACTAGGCATTAGAAACGAGTCCATATCAAGTTTTTTCCATCTTGGGCGATAACTAACTCTGTTAGTCAGGGCTAGATCACGAAAAACTATTCATATTCAGGTTGATATGATCAAATAGCCATAACAATCACTGAAACCATACTTTCTCGGTGGTCTCTGTGTCCTCTGTGGTTCAATGGTTTTGAAAGAGGTTAGAGATCAATCAATGAACCACAGAGAGCACAGAGTTTTTTGGAAAAATAAGGCAAACTGGGGGAGTGATCAGCTTTATAGCATACTGATAGTTTAAACTTTTCTGGTCTGACCATTCGTGCGGTTGCCCTGCTCTGTTAGTATTCAACCTGTCGGACTTCACCGTCCGACAGGTTGAAATGACCCAATTTTTTTCATCCACTGGAATAACCATGAGATTTTTAGAAAATAACTCTCTTAAAATGAATATCCGCTTCATCGGGTTAATCGCCTTGTTGTTTTCTTTCAATGGCCTTGGCCAAGATGGAGAGGTTATCACCAAAAACAGCCAAGAAACCCTGCAAATTGCCAGTCGTTTATGGTCTTCTCTGGAAGTGAACAATCAATATGATATTGCGCTTATCCCTTGTAAAAAAGAGCGTTCTGATTGGTCTAAAACCTGTGGTTTTATTCAAACTGCCTTCAACGACTCTAATTTTTTGGTGTTGGACAATTTTATAGGCAACTCACCAGCGAATCCCAGAGTCAATATACAATTTTCTCAACCCAAGATGTCATTACAAGTTTTAAATTCTATATGGCACTTTACTTGGGAAAAGATGGGATATTTTTATATCACTGCAGAATATAATGCACGGGATGATCATTGGAAACAAGGCTATCAACTTAGTTTAAATACCAGAGAACTGGCTCAATTTAAAAACAAGGGATTGCTTTCCTGCTCTCCAAAAGAATGTTTAATGCAAGCTGGGGTTAATTTGGTCATTCAACATCTCTCTCAACAACAAAAATATGGATTTATACCAGTCGTTGTTCACCGCAAGGCTCCCAATCTTTGGTGGATAAAAAAACCCGTTCAAGGCATGGACTCGCCAAAAACAGTACAACTTTGCTATATAAAAAATGCCAATTGCTTACCCATAGGAACAGCGGAGCTTACCGCTCAAGCAGATGGTACTTGGACATTTTCTCCTACGAATTGGAACCCAGATAGTTTAACACCGGGTGATTGGGCGCTCTGGCCTTCAAAAACCAATTAATTAAGGGAGGGGATTTTAACCAGGGCAACCGCACAAATAGTCAGACCAGAAAAGTTTATACTATCAGTATGCTATAAAGCTGGTCACTCCCCCAGTTTGCCTTATTTTGCCAAAAAACTCTGTGCTCTCTGTGTCCTCTGTGGTTCAATGGTTTTGAAAGAGGTTAGAAACCACAGAGGACACAGAGGCCACCGAGAAAGTATGGTTTCAGTGATTGTTGTAATTATTGGATCATATCTACCTGAATATGAATAGTTTTTCGTGATCTAGCCCTGGGATTTTAACTTTAGGTTGAGCCAGAGACGCTATCCCTTTACAATTCACTCAATCTAGCTCTTATTCCTCAGGAAATTATCTTCTATGGCTTTTAGCATTGGAGAACAGGCTCTACTTCTTCAAGGTCCCGTTGGACAGATTGAGTCTAAACTGAATATTGTTGATGCTCCTAAGTGTTTGGTCATCTGTTGCCACCCTCATTCATTGCATGGTGGTAGTATGACCAATAAAGTGGTGCATACTCTACATCGCAGTTTTAAAGATCTCAGTTATCATACGTTGCGCTTTAACTTTCGAGGTGTGGGTAAGAGTGAAGGTGCTTTTGATGAGGGCTTGGGCGAGGCATTGGATGTTCATGCGCTCTTTCGCTGGGCAGAGCATCAATTTCCTAACTTACCGATTGCTCTCGCAGGCTTCTCATTTGGTGCTTATGTCACCTTGAGTGTGGCACATCTTTTTCCATTGAAATTTCTGGTGTCCATAGCCCCGCCCGTTGAACGATTTTATTTTCAAGATTTATCCATTCCCTCATGCCCTTGGTTGGTTATCCAACCCATGGAAGATGAAGTGATTAGCGCCAATGCGGTAGTTGATTGGTATCAAAGCTTATCCCCTGCCCATTCAACACTCATTCAGTTTCCTCATTCAGGCCATTTTTTTCACAGTAAACTGCCCGAGTTAAAACAGTCCATTGAAACAGGGCTACAGGGCTTGGAGATTTAGTTTGTCTCCTAAATATCAATTTTTAGCCCATTGTGAGTTTGCTGGGTTTGCAAAAGATCCCGTACAATTAATGGCCATCGAAGCCTTAGATGAACTTTATCAGCAACTATTAGAGCAACAGCAGCAAAGTTGGTTCTCTCAGCTCACTTCAGCCTTTATCAAAAAAGAGAGTCCCAAAGGGATTTACTTATGGGGGGGAGTGGGACGTGGAAAAACACTGATGATGGATCTTTTTTTCCAATCATTAGAAAACAAATTACCCATCCAACGTTTACATTTTCACCGTTTTATGTATTGGGTGCATCAACAATTAATCGCACATAAAGGACAGCAAAATCCTCTTACCTGGATTGCCAAAGAATTAGCCAGTCAAACAAAAGTACTTTGTTTCGATGAGTTCTTTGTCTCTGAAATTGGTGACGCCATGATATTAGGTCGCCTGTTTGAAACCTTGTTTGCCAAAGGCGTGGTCTTGGTTGCCACCTCAAATATCCCGCCCTCTAAGCTTTATTGGAAGGGCTACACCGCTCGCGTTTTATACCCACCATTCAATTAATCGAACAAAACACCCAAATTATTGAAGTGGATAATGGTAAAGATTATCGTTTGCGTACCTTGATC
>Ga0210032_1000613_pt1 | contig 24972 bp, 24 predicted proteins | sample CryGeyCG2114_250_2_FD_185458 | JGI IMG/M metagenome (GOLD analysis project Ga0210032, IMG submission 185458) | Groundwater microbial communities from aquifer - Crystal Geyser CG13_big_fil_rev_8/21/14_2.50 (SPAdes) (version 2) | ecosystem: Environmental > Aquatic > Deep subsurface > Groundwater ... | reverse complement strand
AAGTCGGGGTAGCCGACTTTTTAAGACTTGCTCCCTGTGCTTATGTGGAGGCGGTTCAAAAACGTGAGATACGTCTTGACCCCGCCGAGTTGGTCAGGGCGCGTGAGCGTCTGATCATGGCGCGTGACTGGGACTCAAGTAATCCGGATGTGTCTGAATTTTTGGGGCAAATTGCATTGATGCGCTCGAAATTGGTTGATTTTAGTCCGCGTTTACAATTGATTTTTTTACGCGAGGCGGTTCAAGAGTTTCAGTATGCCGTTGATTTGCGACCTAATTCTGCTTATCTCTGGGCCGCCAGAATGACCGCCGGGAGTTGGTTGCTGGAAACGAATGCGAAGATTGATCGGGATATTGACAGGGATGATGGTCTCGCAGCGCATGAACTGTCTGTCATGAGCCAGGCCATGCAGCGCGCCGATTTGCTTGCTCCTTGGGATGCCTCAATCTTGCAGCAAATGTTAAGAGTGGGTGATTTGCGCTACCTGGAGTTTTCTCCTGAAATCCGCCTGATTGTTGATGGTGCTGCGCTAAGAGCAAAAAAATTAAAGCTCAAAATTTGAAAGATGAATTTAATTTATCAATTGTTTTGCATTGAAGTTTTTTTTCCCGTATCATTCGCCAAGAATTTAACCTCAATAAAGGAGTTGTCATGAAAAGTTATAAAGTATTGCTTGGGGCGTTGTTGCTGTGTGTTTCCCAGCTTTCCTTCGCGGTTGCGACCCCCGCCCAGTTAGCTTCGCTTGATAATGCCCTCGCCGCAGTTGCCCTTGACGTGAATAATCAGGCCTCAGCTGATGCGGCTGTACAAGCAGCGGCAAATGCCGATATTGCTGAAGCTGACATTGTTACCCGGTTGTTTAACCTTGGTGTTCCGGAACAGGTAATCAGGAATGCCATGAGCAAAAATCTTTCTCTTAGTGTTCTCGGTGGCGGTGTGCAGGCGGCATGTTCACCGCGTTGTGGCTCCGATCATTTGCTTGACGTTTCCTATACCAATGAGGCTACCAAAATTACTGATATCACTTTGGCTCTGCTCGGTGCGGGTGGTGCAACTGGGGCGGGTGGCGCAACTGGAGCGGGTGGTGCTGCAGGCGGTGGATTCCCGGCACTAAGTGGTGGTCCAAACGGCGCGGTCAGCCCAAACTGATAAAAAAAGTATTGTAAACAAGGGGGAGCATTCGCTCCCCTTTTGTTTTTTGTTGGTTTCGTATTATTGTCTAACCTTGGCTTGTTACGGTGTTGCGATGGCTTGTTTTACTGACATGCGACGAACTGTATTGCGGATTTTTCTCCTGCTGTTGTGCTGTTCGGCAGCGGTCGCGTCGGGATACGTGCAATTTTCTTCCGGGTTGCTGCGGCAGATCGCTGCGCGCTGGGGGAGTGATGCGCCTGAGCGCCTGATAGACTGGCGCGACGAGCTGGCCAAGCGTATTGACAGGCAGCGTGGTGTCGTTCCTTCCGCTGCTCAAATTCTGGTCTATCTGGATGATTTCAACGGGTATTGGAATGATGTTCGCTACTATCAGGACATCAGGCATTGGCATCTCATGGATTACTGGGCGACACCTGTCGAGACGCTTGCCTCTGAGGGAGCCGATTGCGAGGATTACGCGATTGGCAAGTATTTTAGTTTGAAGGCTTTGGGTGTCCCAGTGCAAAATCTGCGCATTACTTATGTTCGTGCACTGCGCTGGAATCAGGCGCATATGGTGTTGGCATATTATCCAACGGTAGATGCGGATCCTTACATTTTGGATAATTTGCACGGAAATATGGAGTTGGCATCGGAGCGCACTGACCTTGTGCCCGTGTACAGTTTCAATGATGAGGATTTGTGGGTGGCCGGTGCGACTGAAGCGGGGGGTAAATCCAGTCAAATCCGGCTGTGGCGGGGATTGCAGGACAAGATGGACAAAGAGCGGACTATGTAACCATGGTTAGCATTATGAGCTAGGAGTCTGTCGGACTTGAAGAATCGTAGCGAAAAGGTTTAAGCAGGCAAAGCCGCAAAGCGGCTGCTCGCAAAATTTGGCTGGGCGAGGGCAGATTTTGCTGGTTTTGCAGGTCAATAGTTGTTCTATTGACCAAGAAAGTGGTGAAGTGGGTCAAGCAGGCAAGCCGCATAGCGGCGGCTCGCAAATATGTGCCGTCCAGGCGAATTTGCAGTAGATTTCCTTTAAGTCCGACAAACTCCTAGGTAACTGCAGGAGATTGGTATGACGCTGTACAGACAATTATTTATTGGTACTTCCATCGCTTTTCTGGTGCTGTTGGTGCTGTTGGAAAGCATTTATATCGCGAATGCGCGCTTTTACATGCAGGAACAGCTGACTTCTCATGCACAGGATGTCGCTACTTCGTTGGGGATGGTGTTGCCGCCCTCCCTTGCCGATAGGGATTTGCTGCGCACAGAAGTGACAGTGAATGCCGTATTTGACCGTGGTTATTATCAATCTATCGTGGTGTTGAGTACGCGGGGTGAGAAGCTGATAGAAAAGAATCTTGCTCTTGCACCTGCCAGTGTGCCAGTATGGTTTACGCAGGTTTTTCCGATGCATGCGCCGTCAGCCGAGTCATTGATTACCAAGGGGTGGCAACAGTTGGGTCGAGTGATCGTGACCAGCCATCCAAATTTTGCCTACAAGCAATTGTGGCGCACTTCAATCGAGGCCACGCTCGGTTTGATTGTGTTGTATGTGCTCTCTTTACTGGCGATACATGCCTTTCTTTCCAGGGTCTTGCGTCCTCTCAAAGATATAGAACAGGTCGCCCACGCCATCAGTGAGCGGGATTTTCAACAGATCAAGACGCTGCCGCGTGCCCGCGAATTGCTGAGCGTGGTTAAGGCAATCAATTCAATGTCGGCAAAGCTTTTTGCCATCATTGCACATGAGGTTAAACAGGCAACACGTTTTCGTGATGAGTCCAGAAAAGATGTATTGACCGGGCTGGATAACCGGCGCGGGTTTGAAGAGCATGTTCATGCCTTGCTTGAACATGGTGCAGATATGACTTCAGGCGTGATGTATATGCTGCAACTTGCCAACTTTAACGCCTTTAACATCAGTAAAGGTTATAAGGATGGCGATGTTTTATTGAAGGAGGTGGCTGACGGATTGCGTGTTATTTGGCCGAAACAGGACATGTTGAGGTGTCGTATCAATGGCGCAACGTTCGCCGTGATGGTATTTAATATCAGCAGAGAGGAAGCGGGAAGGCTTGGCGAGTCTTTGTGTGCCACAGTGGGAGCAATCATTCAGGAGCATCGTACACCACCTGCGGTGGCATTAGGCTGTGGCGGTGTTTATTTTGCTGGCAAGAAAGTGACGCTGAATGCGTTGCTGGCGCAGTGTGATCTGGGATTGCTGCAATCCATGACGAGTGGAACGGGTGTCAGTTTGCTCGAAGATATCCGGGAGGATGAACACGTTAAAGGTGCTCAATTCTGGAAACATCTTATTGTGGACGCGATTGCTGCTGATAGAGTCATGTTGCTCGCTCAGCCTGTGATGAATTTTGATGGGAAACAGAAGATGCAATCCGAAGTGGTGGGGCGGTTGATCAGTGCTGAGGGTGAACTGATTCTTGCCGAGCACTTTATTCCAATGGCCAATCGTTTTCAGCTGACACCCGCATTCGATTTATCTGTATTAAAGCAACTTTTTGAACAAATGGTAAGAAACGACGGAGAGGGCGTGGTTGCTATCAACCTTGCCATTAGTTCTATTCACGACAGCGAGTTGCTGGCTTGGTTGGGAGCGGTCATGAGCGCTAATCCGACCATCGCGAAGCGTCTGGTGTTCGAGTTTACCGAGTTCGGCTTAGTTCAAGATCGTGCGGGAATTGAAAATTTTGTTGCCGATATACGAAAACTAGGCGCTCAATTTGCGGTGGATAATTTTGGTTTGCACCATTCCGCCTTTGAATATTTGCAATGCTTAAAACCTCTTTATGTCAAGTTGAGTCCCGTGTACATACGGGAATTGCGGGATAACCATGAAAATCAGTTTTTCATATCTTCAGTCGTTAATATCACTCGGTCGCTGGATATACGGGTATTTGCCTTAGGTGTCGAGGATGCAAGCGTACTGCCGTTATTGCAAGAGTTGGGCGTGGAAGGCTTCCAGGGTTATGTGAATGGCGGTTTGACAGAATGGGTCTAGGGGGCTATCACGGAGTTGAACGTTTTGCGCAATTTGGTGGCCTATATTGATGTGTCGTGCTGTTATAATTTCCGCGTTATTTAACTCCTACCAGGTTCATCATGACCGTTATTCGTCAGCAGGATTTCATTGATAGCATTGCAGATGCGTTGCAGTTCATTTCGTATTACCACTCGGCAGATTTTATTCAGGCATTAGCCGATGCCTATCGCGTCGAGCAGTCGTCTGCCGCGAAGGATGCTCTGGCACAGATTTTAACCAATTCGCGCATGTGCGCAGCGGGACATCGTCCGATTTGTCAGGATACCGGGATTGTGGTGGCGTTCGTCAAGGTTGGCATGGCGGTGCGCTGGGATGCAACGCTGGATGTGGTCGAGATGGTCAATGAAGGCGTGCGCCGTGCCTATCTCGACAAGGATAACAAGCTGCGCGCTTCTATTGTTGCTGACCCAGCCGGCAAGCGCAAAAATACTGGGGATAACACCCCCGCCGTGGTGCATATAGAGTTGGTTCAGGGCGATAAGGTCGAGATTCATATCGCGGCCAAAGGGGGGGGGTCGGAGAATAAGGCTGTGATGGAGATGCTCAATCCGGGCGACGATATTGTCGAGTGGGTGTTGCGGCAGGTGCAACATATGGGCGCTGGCTGGTGTCCGCCGGGTATTTTGGGTATAGGTATTGGCGGGACGGCAGAAAAGGCGGTGCTGCTGGCCAAGCAATCCTTGATGCAGCACATGGATATGCATGAGTTAAAGGCGCGCGGCGCACAGAATCGTATCGAGGAATTGCGCATCGAGTTGTATGACAAGGTGAATGCCTTGGGTATTGGTGCGCAGGGATTGGGTGGACTGACGACTGTGATGGATGTGAAGATACTGGATTACCCCACCCATGCGGCCTCCAAACCTATCGCCATTATTCCAAATTGTGCGGCGACCCGGCATGTACACTTCACGCTGGATGGATCCGGTGTTGCCGTGTTTACGCCGCCTGGAATGGCGGAGTACCCTGACGTGGAGTGGCATCCAGCTGAGGATGCGCGGTGTGTGAACCTGGAAAATATCACGCAGGAGCAAATTTCACAGTGGCAACCGGGCGAGACCATGTTACTCTCCGGTAAGCTGTTGACGGGTCGAGATGCGGCGCATCAGCGGATAGCCGATTTGTTGGCTCGGGGTGAGAAATTACCGGATGGCGTGGATTTTGCAGGGCGCTTCATTTATTATGTCGGTCCTGTTGATGCGGTGCGTGACGAGGTGATGGGTCCAGCGGGTCCGACAACTGCCACGCGCATGGATAAGTTCACTGAAATGATGCTTGCCCAGACGGGTTTGATGGGGATGATTGGAAAGGCAGAGCGAGGCCAGTCAGCCATTGAAGCCATCAAGAAACACGCTTCGGTGTATTTGATTGCCGTAGGGGGCGCAGCCTACCTGGTGTCGAAGGCAATTCGCAGTGCCAAAATGGTTGCTTTCGCCGATTTGGGTATGGAAGCTATTTACGAATTTGTAGTCGAGGATATGCCCGTGACCGTCGCCGTAGATGTACAAGGACGTTCGATTCACGATATTGGTCCGGCAGAATGGTGTAAACGCATTGGCATGATTCCATTGCATCCGAGATAGGTCGAGCCTGATCAAGCAGGGCAAGTTGAATAACAAGTTTCAAAACTTTGCGCAGGCAAAGTTGGTAGCGAATTGGCGGGTCTCCCCGCATTGCAGGGTAGTGAATCTGGTCAGGTCCGGAAGGAAGCAGCCACAACTACTTACTGTAAGTGCCGGGGGTAAGGCTCGCCTCCTTATGTAATGCCACGGAGAGAATGATGATAAAGAAGTTTGGCTGGTTTCTTTGTGTTCTGTTGCTCAGTGGTAAGGTGTGGGCGGTAGATGGGGTTTCTTTAGAGTTGGGTAATGGCGACAATACCGACACTGCCCGGGTAGGTGCAATCTGGAAGTGGGATAAACAGTGGTTTGCCGAGGGGGATTGGTGGGTAACCGGTTTCTGGGAAGCAACTGCGGGAACATGGAAGGGGCGCAGTGGTGTCGGTAATAATCAGACGATCACCGACTTGGGCATCACACCCGTGTTTCGTTTGCAGCAAAAAAATCCGTCCGCTATTGCGCCTTATCTTGAAGGCGCAATTGGTTTTCATCTGATTTCTCCGACCTTCGTTTATGCGAGCCGTCAGCTCGGCAGCGCGTTTCAGTTCGGTGATCATATTGGTTTTGGTGCGCGTTTTGGTGAGCGCCAGCAATTTGATTTGGGATACCGTTATCAGCATCTCTCCAATGGTGGCATCAAACAGCCCAACCAAGGTATCAATCTGAATCAACTGCATTTTTCCTATTATTTCTAACGGGCATGGCAAAACAGCAGTCCTTAGTCATCGAATTTTCCATGCTTGTCACTTTCTTTCCAAATCTCCCCCGCCTGCAGGGTAAAGTGCAAGTGAATCGCTGCGCGAATTTCGCGTTTAAGGTGGCATAACTTGTCAGATACATCGGTACTCGCACGTAAATGGCGTCCTAAAAATTTCGCGCAACTGGCAGGCCAGGAGCATGTGGTCAGGGCGCTAAGCAATGCATTGACACAGAATCGGTTGCATCACGCCTATCTTTTTACTGGTACGCGCGGGGTAGGAAAGACCACCATCGCGCGCATATTTGCCAAATCCCTCAATTGTTTGACTGGCATCACCGCCACCCCCTGCGGGGAGTGCAGTGCTTGCAAGGAAATTGATAGCGGTCGTTTTGTTGACCTGATCGAGCTGGATGCGGCATCCAATACTCAAGTGGACAATATGCGCGAGTTGCTGGAGGGCGCGCTGTACGCACCGACCAGTGGTCGTTTCAAGGTCTATATTATTGACGAAGTGCATATGTTGTCTAAGTCCGCCTTCAATGCGATGCTGAAGACGCTGGAAGAGCCGCCCGCGCATGTGAAGTTTATTCTGGCGACCACTGATCCACAGAAGATACCGGTTACTGTTTTATCGCGTTGTTTACAGTTCAATTTGAAACAATTGCCGCCCGCGTTAATCGTGACACATCTTCAGCATGTGCTGGAGGAAGAGCATATTGAGTTCGAGCAAGGGGCCATAAATCTGGTTGCACGGGCAGCGCAAGGCAGTATGCGCGATGCGCTGAGCCTGATGGATCAGGCGATTGCATTTTCTGCCGGAAAGATTGAAGAAGCCGCAATGCGCGCTATGTTGGGTGCGATGGATCAGGGCTGTTTGTTTGAATTGCTGTTTGCCTTGCGAGAAAAAAATGGTGCGGCGCTGCTGGAGATCGCCGATAGTATGGCATCGCGCAGCGTGGCGTTCGATTCCGCTTTGCAGGAATTGGCTTCCTTGTTGCATAGAATGGCATTAGCGCAGACTGTGCCACAGGCAATTGCTGACGATGAGCCGGAGAGGATACGTTTACTGGATTTGGCCGCCTCCTATACGCCAGAGGACATTCAGTTGTTTTATCAGATCGCTATTCATGGGCGTGCCGAAATTGATTTGGCACCCGATGAATATGCTGGCTTTACCATGACGCTATTACGGATGCTGGCATTCGCGCCGTCTGCGAGTAGCTTGCCCGCACAGGTTGTTGGAGCCAGTGGTGGGCAAGTTGTGTTAGCGAAAAGTCGTCCGCAAACAGTCGCACCGGCTAAACCTTTTACGCAAGTTCCTGTCGTTTCGCCAATAGCTGAAACTGTATCGCCTGCAACAGTGTTGCCGCCCTCGCCAATTGCTCTTGAGGTGACCGATTGGGGCGTTTTAATGGCACAGTTGAATGTGCAAGCTATGGCACAGCAATTGGCGAAGCACTGTGTGCTGGAAAATATTTCGGAGCAGTCGGTTGTTCTGCGTCTGGAGCAGGAACACAAACATTTACAGACGCGGATGGCGGCTGAAAATTTGCAATCGGCGCTGAGTGATTATTTCGGACATCCCGTTAAACTCGGTATTATTTTGGGCAAAATTGCGGAAGCAACACCTGCGAAAATTGAGCATCAAACCCGGCAAATCATGCATGAACAGGCGAATGATTCGATAAATAAAGATGCTTTCATTATTGATGCGCAAGCCGAATTGGCTGCCAATCTGCTAATTGAATCAATTAAACCAATTAAATCAAGTCAGTAAAAGGAACGAAAATATGATGAAGGGCGGATTGGGCGGCTTGATGAAACAAGCGCAACAAATGCAGAAGAATATGCAGCAGGCGCAAGCTGAACTGGCTAGGGTAGATGTAGAGGGGCTGGCGGCATCCGGCATGGTGAAAGTGACTATGAGCTGCGCACACGAAGTGCGTCGGGTTGCTCTGGACGACAGCGTAATGTCCGACAAAGAAATGCTGGAGGACTTGATCGTGCTGGCATTGAATGACGCGATGAAAAAAGTGGCTGCGACAACCGAGCAGCGCATGAGCGGATTTAGTGCCGGGATGGGCTTGCCTCCTGGGATGAAGCTGCCTTTTTGATGGCTGTTTCACACCTTGATGAGTTAATTGCGGCGTTGCGTTGCTTGCCAGGCGTAGGGCCCAAGTCTGCGCAGCGTATGGCTTACCATTTGTTGCAGCGTGATCGTGCCGGTGCGCTGCATCTGGCCACCTCCTTGCAACACGCTGCAACCAATATTCGGCATTGTTCCAAGTGTAATAATTTTTCTGAGCTGGAAGTGTGTGCGCTTTGCGCTTCTACGAGGCGCGATGAGGACTTGTTGTGCGTGGTAGAGATGCCGGCTGACTTGCTGATGATCGAGCAGACGCAGTGTTATCGCGGTATGTATTATGTTCTGATGGGCAGGTTGTCGCCGCTTGATGGCATCGGTGCCAAGCAATTACATCTGGATCGCTTGGTCAAGCGTGTTCAGCAGCATCCTTGTGAAGTGATACTGGCCACTAATTTTACCGTTGAAGGTGATGCGACGGCGCACTATTTAGCAACATTATTGCAATCGCAAGGTGTTAAAGTGTCGCGTATTGCGCGCGGTTTGCCGGTGGGCGGTGAACTGGAGCAAGTGGATAGTGGGACATTGGCGCAAGCCGTGCTAGAAAGACGTGAGTTGACGGTATGAATGAACAGGGCGAAAAGTTACAAAAAGTGTTAGCCCAGGCGGGGTTTGGATCGCGCCGCGCGATGGAAGAATGGATTGCTGCGGGACGTGTAAGCGTAAATGGCGAACCGGCAACCTTGGGGATGCGTGTATTGCCGGGCGATATGGTGAAAACTGCGCATCGCACGATACGTGTCGGTGAGCGTGAACATGCCGTGCGCGTGTTGCTGTACCACAAGCCGGAGGGTGAAATCGTCAGTCGTGACGACCCTGAAAAGCGTGCGACCGTGTTTGACAAGTTGCCGAGATTGCGCGGGCAGAAGTGGATTGCTATTGGGCGACTGGATTTTAATACCAGTGGTTTACTTATTTTTACGACCTCTGGTAAATTGGCTAATCGGCTGATGCATCCAAGTTTTGAAGTGGAACGGGAATATGCGGTGCGCGTGCAGGGAGTCATGACCGACGAGCAGATGAAGCAAGCGCTCAGTGAGGGTGTGGAGTTGGAAGATGGCTCTGTGACTTTTGAAAAACTTGAGGATCATGGTGGCGAAGGTTTCAATCACTGGTATCACGTCATATTGAAAGAGGGCCGCAATCGTATCGTGCGGCGTACTTTTGATGCGCTTGGGTTGCCGGTAAGCCGCTTGATTCGGGTACGTTTCGGTATAATCAACCTCCCGCCGCGTTTAAAACGCGGCATGATGGCCGAGTTGGGTGAAGGCGAGATTGAACAGGTGATGGAATGGGTGGGAGAGTCTAAAGATACCTCAGACATTGATGATGCAGGCTATGTTGGAGAGGAGCCTAAGCAGTTTACACCTCAACAGCCTACCCAAAATAGACCCGCGCTGCGCCGCGCCGTTCGTTCCGCCAGGTCGGGTAACCGAACAGGCGGAAGCAGAATGGATAGCCGCAAGACGGGCAGGGGTAGTGTGAAACGCTGAACTTTGTTGTAAATTTTGTCACTTAAAATACATGCTACAAAAATTATCGGTGTAATGAAAAGCTGAATGGAAGACCGCAGTAATAAAACTATCATGAGCAGTGTGCTGTTTTTGGATATTGTTGAATATTCAAAAAAGTCAGTCACGGGTCAAATCTCCTTGAAGGAAAGGTTTAATGCCTATCTTGCCGAGGCTATTCAGGATATGCCTGTCGCGGATCGGATTATTCTCGATACAGGAGATGGTGCGGCAGTGAATTTTCTCGGTGATGTTGAGGATGCGCTGAAGGCGGCTCTTAGTTTGCGTGCAAGTTTGCTTAACGAAGATGCTCAATTAGAGCCTGAGTTACTGGTGAGAATTGGTATCAACCTGGGGCCGGTCAGGTTGATGCGCGACCTTAATGGTCAACCCAATATAGTGGGTGATGGCATTAACGTTGCGCAGCGCGTGATGGGTTTTGCCGACCCCGGTCAGATACTGGTGTCGCGCTCTTATTATGATGCGGTCTCACGCCTTTCCGCCCAATATGCCGATATGTTTCACTATCAGGGTTCACGTACCGACAAGCATGTGCGCGAGCACGAGGTTTACGCCATAGGTTATCCGGGCGAATATACAACCAAAAAAATGCCAGCCAAGGTTTTCGAAGAAGAGCAGTCTCAATCGGTTGGGATGATGGGGCGCGCCCAAGCTGCCTATTCTGCACTGGCTAAAAGTATGAACAAACGCAGGCTTGCCTGGTTGGAGAATATTAAAAAGGCTGATACCAAGCAGCGCACTTTGTATGCGGCAGTTGTGTTGGTGCCTTTGCTGATAGGTTGGCTGGCTGTTATGCATGGTCTAAATAAAGTGGTTCAGCCCGATTTGAGTGTCGAGACCATGCCGTCGGCAAGTGTTGAACCAGTGATTGCTGAGAAAGTTGATGTGGGAAGTGCGGCTTCCAGTATGACTGCCCGGCAGGCTGCTGAACAACCAAAATCGCAACAGCCAAGCAATAAGTCGCAACCGGAAAATAACAAGTCGCAACAGACTAAAAAAAGGCTGGACACTCCAGCCCAATCCGCCGAAAACAAGACTCAGAGCAAGGCTGCTATCCTGGCCGTCAAGAAAACCGCATCTGAACAGACACAAGGGGGCAGTGTAAAAGCGGACGCTGAGGCATTTATTCTGGTGCTTTGCAAGGAAGGTTCACAGGTATTCGTGGATGGTTCACAAAAAGGGACTATCAGCAGTTCCGGGTCAACGACTGTGACAGCCAAGCCGGGCAAGCACAAAATAATTATCAATCATGCAAGTTTTGGAATTTATACAAACGAAGTTGATCTTGAACCGGGAAAAATTGAACGGGTAAGTCCTAAGGTGTGCAGGTAGGCTGCATATGTACAACATGACCACAATAACCATTGTTTTAGGTAGCTACCATGATTAGTCAACTGGGGCGCTATGAGGTGCTGGGCGAATTAGGTCAGGGTGCAATGGGCGTGGTTTACAAGGCCAAGGATCCATTGATTGACCGTCAGGTTGCCATCAAAACGATCAATCTCAGCCTGGCTGAGGATGAACTTGATGAATATGAAGGGCGTTTCTATCAGGAGGCCAAAGCGGCCGGTAGGCTCAATCATCCGAATATCGTCACCATCTATGATGTGGGCAAGAGTGGTGATATTGCCTATATCGCCATGGAATTTTTGCAAGGACGCGAGTTGCGCGACATCATGCGCGATGATGGCAACATGCCAGTGGATCAGGTGCTGGATATTGTGGCACAAGTGGCTTCGGGTTTGGCTTATGCGCATGAACATGGAATTGTACACCGCGATATTAAGCCATCGAACATTATGGTGATACGGGATGGTCATGCAAAAATAACCGATTTCGGCATTGCCCGTATGGCATCTTCTGCCGTGCGTACACAGACGGGTATGGTTCTGGGGTCGCCAAAATATATGTCGCCCGAACAGGTTCTGGGCAAGGATATTGATCAGCGTTCCGATATTTTTTCTTTGGGGGTGATGTTGTATGAGATGCTCACCGGAGAAGCGCCGTTTTTGGGAGAAAACGTCAATGCCATCATGTATCAAACGCTCAACGCAGTACCCAAGGCGCCCAGTTCGTTGAATGCAGGCGTGCCGGAAATGCTCAATTTTATTGTGGCCAAGGCGTTAGCGAAAGAACGTGATGACCGTTATCAAAATGCCAAGGATTTTGCAGCGGATTTGCGCGCCTGTCGGGAAGTTATACCACGCAGTAATCGCCAAATTGATGTGGCTTCCCTTGTCGTGGTTAAAAAAACGCTGGATGCGATTGTTGTTACAGGTCGTCATGGTGCTGAAAATGGCGGGGAGGATTCGGTCATTACCTTAGGGTTATCTAAGTCATTTGACTCAAATGAGGCGACTATGCGCCTGGCTGCCATGACTGCTGATATTCATGACGTTGATGAGTTAGCTAAAACCTTGAAGATAGCCGTGCCAATTGCATCGTCATTCAAACCGGATGTGTCCGGGACCAAACCGAAAGTAGCCAAAACAGGTACCTCTGCCAAGGGGGGTGTTCAATCCGTTACTCCCGTGCGTTCCAGACCAGTAGAATCCTCGGCGGGAAGTAATTTCAAGTTTGTGATTCTATTCCTGGTCATAGTGTTGCTGATGCTGTTGATTTATGTTTCCTGACTTATTGCCAGGTAAGTTGTATGCTCAAGCAGTTCGTGCTTAAACCCTCCCGAGTTTTTACTTCGATGTTGATAATTATGCATCTGCTGGCACTGGTTTCGGTATGGTTGATCAACGGCGCGCCTGGGCGTTGTTTGGCGTTGTCTCTATTGATAGGGATCAGCCTGCTATATTGCCTGTATCGGTATGCACTGTTGCGTGATAAGTCAGCTTGGCTTTCCTTTTCGATAAATCAAAAGCGCGTGCTGATCAACACGCGGGGCGGTGACGAGTGGGTGGGTGACATTATGCATCGCACCCTTGTCACCTCTCATTGCGTTGTGTTGAGTGTCAGTCTCGACGAACGTAAGTTTCCCGTCAGTCAAGTGATTTTCTGGGATGCGATGCCAGTTGAAGCCTTCCGTCAGTTGCGCGTGCGTCTTAAATATCTGTAGTGGCGTGTGGCAATACGTCGGCACTTTAGTGTGGCGACAGGATGGTGGGGTGAGGATGCTTCAGCATTTCAGGATAGTCTTTACTGTAGTGCAGGCCGCGACTCTCGTGACGCAATAACGCACTTTGCACGATCAAATCCGCATTGGTAACCAGATTGCGCAATTCGAGTAAGTCTGAACTGATGTGGAAATGTGAATAGTATTCATCAATCTCACTTTGCAGCAACTGTATGCGGTGTTGTGCGCGTTGCAAGCGTTTGTTGGTGCGCACGATCCCTACGTAGTCCCACATGAAATGGCGCAGTTCCGCCCAGTTGTGCGAGATAACAATTTCTTCGTCGGCATCGGTTACCTGGCTATCGTCCCATGCAGGAAGCTCAGGCATCGTCTGGTTTTTTTTGCCGAGAATATCAATGGCTGCGGCATTGGCAAATACCAGACATTCCAGCAACGAATTGCTGGCGAGACGATTTGCGCCATGTAAACCGCTGTAAGCGGTTTCACCTATGGCATAAAGATTCTGCACATCAGTTTGTGCGTCAGAATCCGCTACCACGCCGCCGCAGGTATAGTGTGCGGCCGGGACGACCGGGATAGGTTCTTTGCTAATGTTGATCCCAAGGCTGAGGCAGCGCGCGAAAATATTCGGAAAGTGCTCTTGCAGGAATTCCACTGACTGGTGTGAAATATCCAGATAGACGCAGTCCAACCCACCTTTTTTCATTTCATAATCAATGGCTCTTGCCACAATATCGCGCGGTGCCAATTCGGCGCGCGCATCGTGTTTGGGCATAAACCGCGTGCCGTCAGGCAGTTTTAAAATGCCGCCTTCTCCACGCACCGCCTCGCTGATCAAAAAGGATTTGGCATGTTGGTGGTATAAGCAGGTGGGGTGAAACTGGATAAATTCCATGTTGGCCACACGACACCCAGCACGCCACGCCATGGCGATACCGTCTCCCGTGGAAGTATCTGGGTTGGTGGTGTAAAGATACACTTTGCCGCTGCCACCTGTGGCGAGAACCGTGTTTTGTGCGGAGAGGGTGATAATTTCATCGGTGGCATTGTTAAGTGCGTACGCGCCATAGCAGCGATTGTCAGCCATCCCCAGTTTCTTGCCAGTGATCAAATCAACCGAAATATAGTTTTCCAATACCGTGATATTGGGATGTTGCAGCACTTTTTCTGAGAGAGTTTGCTGGACTGCGCGCCCCGTCGCGTCGGCGGCATGGATGATGCGGCGTCTGCTATGGCCGCCTTCGCGCGTCAGGTGATAGCCGATGTCGCTGGCAGTGTCCCGTGTGAAGGGTACGCCTTGATCAATCAGCCAGTCTATGGCTTGCTTGCCATGTTCTACGACATAACGTGTGGCGGTCGGGTCGCATAAGCCTGCTCCGGCAATCAGCGTGTCATTGTAATGTTCGTTCGCGGTATCTTCACCTGACAAGACAGCGGCAATGCCACCTTGCGCCCAACTGCTGGCACCGTCCAGCAGGGATTTTTTGGTGATTAAACCTACCCGTTTATAATCGGCGAGTTTGAGCGCCAGTGTGAGTCCGGCAAGACCACTACCGATAATGAGCGTGTCGAAGTGTAGCAATTGGATTCCTGTTATGTTCATTGCAAGGTTGCGACTATAGCAAAACTGTTGACACTGGGGAGTCAATTTAACCGCTGAATGACAATTCAGTGTGTTGGGGTTGTCCAGTCTGGCTGACGAGCAGAGCCACTAGCAGTTATACTGCGCGCCTTGCTAGTTTTCGTACAATAAAATAGTCAATGGAATCATCGGGGATGGTAGATCGGGATGTTGATCAACAGTTGGTAGAACGCGTGCAGCGAGGGGATAAGCGCGCCTTCGATTTGCTGGTTACGAAATATCAGAGAAAACTTGGGCGTTTGATCTCACGTTTCGTGCGTGATTCTGCTGAAGCCGAAGATGTGACTCAGGAAGCCTTCATTAAGGCATACCGTGCCTTGCCGGGTTTTCGTGGCGACAGTGCGTTCTACACCTGGCTATACCGTATCGGTATCAATACCGCCAAAAATCATCTGTTGGCGGGCAAGCGTCGAGCGCCGACCAGCACCCCTTTTGACGTAGAAGAAGCCGAGTCATTTGATGAGGCCGGACTTTTGCGTGAAGTTAGTACGCCAGAAAATGAACTCATGAGCAAACAGGTTGTCAGTGTGGTGCAGGCAACATTGCAGGAGTTGCCGGAAGATTTGCGCAGTGCTTTGACTTTGCGTGAAATTGAGGGGCTGAGTTATGAAGAAATCGCCAGTGTGATGAACTGCCCTATCGGCACGGTGCGATCAAGAATTTTCAGGGCACGCGAGGCGGTAGCAGAAAAATTGCGCCCGTTGTTGGAAACCAGTAAAGGGAATAGGTGGTAATAATGAAACATGAGATTTCAACACTGATGGATGGCGAGCTGTTTGAAGACGAAACAGATATTCTGTTCGATCAAATCAAACGCGATCCCGATGCGCAACGTGATTGGGCGGTATATCACCTTATCGGTGATGTGCTGCGTCAGCCTGATTATATTCATCAGGACATAGGAGCCCAGGTGAGGGAGCGTATGCAGAACGAGCCGGTCGTGCTTGCCCCGCGTGGACGGTTACTGAAGCAAAAAGCTCGCATGTTCGCGCTGTCGGCCGCTGCTTCTGTCTTGGCAGTCGGCGTAGTAGCATGGATGTCATTGCAGATCAATCCGGAGGCAGCCCCGCTGATGGCAATGAAGCCATCCGACATACGCACAGTTAATTTGCAAATACAACCCAGGTCCAACGATTATCTGATGGCGCATCAGGAATTTTCTCCCAGCAATGACATGAATGGCGGGGCATCCTATGTGCGCACCGTAATCTATAACACTGAGGAAAAACCTCAATGAAGTTGTGGTTGGGGGTTTGCGGATTATTGCTGGCGGCCAATGCCTGTGCTGCTGAGATGCAGTCCAAACTGGACTGGCTGAAGACAGTCGCTTTTGCCAGTCATCAAACTGATTACAGCGGGGTGTTTGTTTATCAATATGGTAGTCATGTCGAGACTTCACGGATTGTGCACGTTACCGAAAAAGACAGCGAGTACGAGAAACTTGAGAGTATGGATGGTCCCAAACATGAAATCATCCGTCATCATGGGCAAGTTTGGTTGTTCGGCAATCATAAAATGGTGCAGGCAGATAGCCAGCAGACAAAAATCAGGTTTCCTGCTTTGCTGCCGGATCAATTGTCCACGCTGAGTGAAAACTATCAGGTTAAAGAGGCGGGCACTGGGCGAGTGGCTGGGTATAACACCCAGGTCATTTTGTTTCAGCCCAAAGATAATCTGCGTTACAGCCACAAAATATGGGTACATACCGATTCTGGTTTGCTGTTGAAATCGGAGGTGCTGAATGACAAGAATCAGGTCGTCGAGCAATATACCTTTACACAATTGAAAATTGGCTCCGAGGTGGATCGTTCCTGGATTGTGTCCAGTAACGCAATGGGGGCAACCATTAAGGATAAGGTTAAGCCGTCTTTGAATTCAACCAGCAAGAACGTTAACAGTGGTTGGGTGGCAGATGCCTTGCCGAGTGGTTTCAAGAAAACCATGGAGATTTTGCGACCGATGCACGGCAAACATGCGCCCGTGTTACAGATGGTGTTTACTGATGGGCTGAGTGCCATTTCCATTTTTATTGAACCTGCTGATTCCGATGAAGATGACAACGAAGGCTTGTCCAGTCGAGGCGCTGTTAATCTTTATCACAAGGTGGTGAACAAGACTTTGTTGAACGTGGTTGGCGAAGTTCCCTCGCTAACGGTTATGCAAGTGCTTGATTCAGTGCGTTATAACGGTAAATAATCATGCTTGAGACGCGAGCTGTTGTGGTGCAGTTGCTGGAAAAACCTTTTGTGCTGGTTCAGTCCAGCCAGGGGGGAGGCTGCGGGCAATGTGGTGGTAAAGGCTGCGGGGCAAGCAAGTTATCCCAGATGTTTTGTAGCAAGCCGCGCCAATTTAAAGTAGATAACCGCATCAATGCCAGAGTCGGCGATGAGGTGGTGGTGTCGGTCATGGAGGGTGCGGTGTTGCATAGCATCGGTCTGGTTTATTTGCTACCGCTGGTGTTGTTGTTTGCGGGCGCGGCGCTGGCGGGCAGTTTTGCGGTTCAGGAAGTTCAGCGTGATGGTTATGCAGCACTCGGTGCCTTGTCCGGTTTGATCGTCGGCTTTATCTTTGCCAAATGGATTGCAGCGCGCCAGATAGAGCAGCAGAACCAACCTTACATTGCCAGACAAAGTTGCGAGTAGTGCAACGATTCGTGTTTATAAAATTTTTTACTATGAGGAGGCCTACATGCTAAAAAGGTTTATTGATTCGATGGTGTTGTGTTTCGGCATTATTTTAAGTGTTTCGGTACATGCTGCAGGTTTGCCCGATTTCACTGGCCTGGTGGAAAAACAGGCTGCTGCTGTGGTCAATATCAGCACCACGCAAATCATCCGCAATGCACAGGGCAGCCCCAATTTTCCGGAGGGTGATCCTTTGTTTGAATTTTTTCGTCGTTTCGCCCCGCCCATGCCGCGCGAGCAGGAATCTCAATCATTGGGTTCGGGTTTCATACTCAGTGCTGATGGCTACATCATGACTAACGCGCATGTGGTTGATAGCGCGAATAAAATTACCGTGCGGTTGACTGATAAGCGTGAGTTTGTTGCCAAAGTGATCGGTGCGGACAAACGCACCGATGTGGCGTTGCTGAAAATTGAGGCAAATAATTTACCCAAAATTACGGTAGGCGATCCCGACAAACTCAAGGTAGGCGAATGGGTGGTTGCAATCGGTTCGCCGTTCGGCTTTGACAGTAGCGTGACTGCCGGTATCGTCAGCGCCAAGGGGCGCTCTTTGCCACAGGATAATTTTGTGCCCTTCATTCAGACCGACGTGGCCATCAATCCAGGTAATTCAGGTGGGCCATTGTTTAATATGAGTGGTGAAGTGGTCGGTATCAATTCGCAAATCTATACTCGTTCGGGCGGCTCGATGGGGCTGTCTTTTGCGATACCGATTGATGTCGCCACGCAAGTTGCGGATCAATTGCGCGCCACCGGCAAGGTGACGCGCGGGCGCATCGGGGTATCAATACAGGAAGTCACTCGAGAATTGGCCGATTCATTTGGTTTGAACAAGCCCAATGGTGCGTTGGTCAGCAGTGTCGAAAAGGGTGGGCCAGCTGACAAGGTCGGCATCGAAGTCAGTGATGTGATTCTCAAGTTTGACGGTAGATTAGTCACTGATTCCATAGATTTGCCCCGCATCGTCGCGGCGACCAAGCCGGGAAATAAAGTGAGCGTTGAGTTGTGGCGCAAAGGGGCTGCAAAGGAAGTCACTATTGTGGTGGCAGCCATGTCTGAAGATGGCAAACTGGCTCAGGCGGTCAAAAGCATGACTGACGAGACCGTCAAACTAATAGCCCGTTTGGGGATAGCCGTGAGCGAGTTGAGCCGCGAGCAATTGTCTGAATTGCAAAGCAATGGCGGTTTGCTGGTACAGGATGTCAAAAGCCAAGTTGCGCGTGCTGCCGGATTGCAACACGGCGACGTGTTGCTGGCAATCGGCAATATGCCGATACGTTCGCTCAGGCAGTTCGAAGAAATGATTGCACATGTACCCAAGGGGCGGAACGTCGCCCTGCTGGTGCGGCGCGGCGATAATGCTTCTTATGTGGCCATCAAACTGGATGAGAAGTGATTTTGAAGTCATTACAGTCCTGCGTATTAAGTCCAAATAGGCTAGAATCCGCGCTTTGCCAATCGGTCAGTTTTCTCTCGTAAGCGTGATAGGGTATATCTACCACTACCATCAGCGTGCGGATGTCGCCCTGCGGTGTAACGCTTTTTATTTGGAATTTCATGCAGCTAATCCGTAACTTTTCCATTATTGCCCACATTGATCACGGCAAATCCACGCTGGCCGATCGCATCATCCATCTGTGCGGCGGGCTGTCAGACCGCGAAATGGATGCGCAAGTGCTTGATTCTATGGATATAGAGCGCGAACGCGGAATCACCATCAAGGCGCAGACTGCCGCGCTCAGTTATCTGGCGCGCGATGGCAAAACCTATAACCTGAATTTGATAGATACGCCGGGGCATGTGGACTTCTCCTACGAGGTATCACGCTCCCTTTCGGCCTGTGAAGGGGCGTTGCTGGTGGTGGATGCCTCGCAAGGTGTAGAAGCGCAAACCGTCGCCAATTGTTATACCGCGCTGGATTTGGGTGTCGAGGTGGTGCCGGTATTGAACAAGATAGATCTGCCTTCCGCTGATCCTGATAACGCTATCGCCGAAATCGAGGATGTGATCGGTATCGAAGCGCATGACGCGGTGCGGTGTTCAGCCAAGACCGGGCTTGGGGTCGCGGATGTACTGGAATCGCTGATTGCCAAAGTGCCCGCTCCCGTGGGCGATGTGGATGCGCCGCTGCAAGCGTTGATTGTGGATTCGTGGTTCGATAACTACGTTGGCGTGGTGATGCTGGTACGCGTCAAGAATGGCACGCTAAAGCCCAAGGAAAAAATCCTCTTTATGGCGACCGGCGCGCAGCATCTGACCGAGCATGTTGGCGTGTTTACGCCAAAATCCCAGCCGCGCGAGTCGCTCGCCGCCGGACAGGTGGGTTTCGTCATCGCCGGTATCAAGGATTTAAAGGATGCCCGAGTGGGCGATACGCTTACCCACCAGCTCAAACCGGCGGCAGCACCCTTGCCTGGTTTCAAGGAGATACAGCCGCAGGTGTTTGCCGGGCTGTTTCCGGTGGAATCGAACCAATACGAGGCGTTGCGCGACTCGCTGGAAAAACTGAAACTGAACGATGCCGCCTTGCAATACGAGCCGGAAGTGTCGCAGGCGCTGGGGTTTGGTTTCCGCTGCGGATTCCTGGGCTTGCTGCACATGGAAATCGTGCAGGAGCGTCTGGAACGCGAGTTCGACATGGACTTGATTACCACCGCGCCGACCGTGATTTACGAAGTGGTGCTGCGCGACGGCACGGTGGTGCTGGTGGATAACCCCTCCAAAATGCCCGACCCGTCCAAAATCGAGCAGATCCGCGAACCCATCGTTACGGTCAATCTGTATATGCCCAATGAATATGTGGGTTCAGTGATTACCCTGTGTACGCAGAAACGCGGTCAACAGATCAACATCAGCTATCACGGCAAACAGGTAAAACTGATTTACGAGATGCCGATGGCGGAAATTGTCATGGATTTCTTCGACCGTCTGAAATCGGTATCGCGCGGCTATGCCTCGATGGACTACGAGTTCAAGGAGTATCGCGCGGCGGATGTGGTCAAGGTGGATATGCTGATTAACGGCGACAAGGTGGATGCGCTGGCGATTATCGTGCATCGCGCCAACAGCCAGTATCGCGGACGCGAAGTGGCCGCCAAAATGCGCGAACTGATCCCGCGCCAGATGTATGACGTGGCGATACAGGCGACCATAGGCTCGAACATCATCGCCCGCGAGAACGTCAAGGCGATGCGCAAGAACGTGCTGGCCAAGTGTTATGGCGGCGATATTTCCCGAAAGAAAAAACTGTTGGAAAAGCAGAAAGCCGGTAAGAAGCGCATGAAGCAGGTGGGCAATGTGGAAATTCCCCAGGAGGCTTTCCTGGCAATTTTGCGAGTGGATGATTAGCAGCGGTAGGTCGGGCTATGTCTGGCAAGTGCCAGACATGGCTCTGACCAGATTTTTTAGGCGCAGCAGAGACTGCGCTGGATAAGGGATAACGATGGATTTTGCTCTGATTTTGTTTGTATTGCTGCTGGTTTCCGGCGGTATCTGGTTGTTGGATCGCTTTGCTCTGGCCGCCAGGCGTGCGGACGGGGTGGAAGAACCTTGGTGGGTGGAATACGCCAAGAGTTTCTTTCCGGTCATCCTGATTGTGTTCTGCATCCGTTCATTTCTGGTCGAGCCGTTCAAGATACCTTCCGGTTCGATGATTCCGACCTTGCAAGTGGGGGATTTTATTCTGGTGAACAAGTTCACCTACGGTATTCGTCTGCCTATCATTAACCGGAAAATCGTACCGCTTAATGACCCGCAGCGCGGCGATGTGATGGTGTTCCATTACCCTGAAAACCCCTCGGTGGATTACATCAAACGCGTAGTGGGCGTGCCGGGTGATGTGGTCGAGTACAGCCATAAACGTCTGACTATCAATGGGGTAGAACAGGTGCAACAAGCCGAAGGCGATTACAACTATGTCGAGAGTGGTTTGAACTTCGTGCATACCGAGCAATACCTCGAAACCCTGGGCGAACGTAAACACAGTTTACTGGTAAATCCTGACATGCCTGACGTGCATTTAGGCTCGGTGGCTGAGTTCAAGGGTAAAGAAAATTGTGTTTATAATCAAGATATTATTCGTTGCACCGTACCTGCCGATCAATATTTCATGATGGGTGACAATCGCGATAACAGCCGCGATAGCCGTTACTGGGGGTTTGTGCCGGACAATCAGATCGTCGGCAAGGCGTTTTTCGTGTGGATGAATTTTTCCGAGTTGAAACGTATCGGTCTGTCTATTTAACTGAACAGGAGAAAATAATATGAACGTAACGATGCCCATCCGTCAGCGTGGTTTAAGTTTTTCAGGATTTATTTTTGGCGCATTTGTGTTGGTTTTGTTGAGCATCACCGGCCTTAAAATGATTCCGGTGTATATGCAAAATGCGACCATCAATAAACTGTTCCTCGCTATTGCACAAGACCCGGACATGCAAAAGGCTACGCCGCGCGAGATTCGCAACTCCTTTGATAAACGCGCCTCGATAGATAGCATCACCGTTATTACATCGCAGGATATTGACATCGAAAGTGATGCGGGTACGCCTGTGTTGAGTGCCAACTACTCGGTAAAAGTGCCGCTGGTCGCCAATATCAGTTTATATCTCGAATTTAATCCTCGCAGTGCGGGCAAGTAAGGGACAGCCCGAGTTGTGCCGGCAGCTGGGGTATGTGTTTACACAGCCTCAACTGTTGCAACGCGCGCTCACGCATCGCAGCTATTCGTCGGAGCATTACGAACGCCTTGAGTTTCTGGGTGACAGCATCCTGGGTTGTGCGATAGCCAAATACTTATTCAACGAATTTCCCGAGTTGAGCGAGGGCGATCTGTCGCGCCTGCGTTCCAACCTGGTCAAGGAAGCGACGCTGGTTATTTTCGCGCAACAACTCAACTTGGGTAGTCTGTTGAAATTGGGTGAGGGCGAACTCAAAAGTGGCGGTTTCCGGCGTCCTTCCATCCTCGCAGATGCTGTCGAATCGCTGATTGGCGCAGTCTTTCTGGATGGCGGTTATCCGGCTGCCGAACAGGTGGTGCTGAACTTGTTTATCCCCTACCTCGAAAAAGTAGACAGGCGCACCCTGGGCAAGGATGCCAAGACCCTGTTGCAGGAATATCTGCAAGCCCAGCATCTCGCCTTGCCAAACTATACGATGTTGGAAACGCAGGGTGAGGCGCACGCTCAGCTATTTCAGGTGGAATGCGCTATTCCGTCACTTAAAATCACCACCTACGGCAAAGGTACTAGCCGTCGTAATGCCGAACAACAAGCCGCTCTGGCAGCCTATGAATTGATTGGAAATAAAAAATGATTGAAACATCGCATGAAAACACCCCTGAAAATGGTCAGAATCAACCTTTTCGCTGCGGTTATGTCGCTATCGTCGGTCGTCCCAACGTGGGTAAATCCACTTTGCTCAACCGTCTGATCGGGCAAAAAATCAGCATCACTTCACGCAAGGCGCAAACCACGCGACACCGCATTCACGGTATTTTTACCGATGCACAGTCGCAGTTCGTGTTTGTGGACACGCCGGGATTTCAGACCAAACACCTAAACGCCTTGAATCGCGGCATGAATCGTGTCGTTACCACCAGCCTCGGCGATGTGCAGGTGGTGCTGTATGTGCTGGAAGCCATGCGCTACGACGAGCGCGACCAGGAAGTGCTCAAGCTGTTACCGTCAGACCAGCCGGTCATTCTCGTGCTAAACAAGATTGATGAAATCGCTGATAAAGGCCAATTATTTGATTTTGCTGAACAAATTGCCAAGGATTTCAAATTCGCCGCGATCGTCCCGGTAAGTGCCAAACTAGGCAAAAAAGTGGATGAATTGCGCGAAGCGATTCGCAGCTTCCTGCCGGAAGGTGATTTGATTTATGCGGAAGATGATATTACCGATCGCAACGAACGCTTTTTGGCTTCAGAACTGCTGCGCGAAAAAGTCTTCCGCTATACCGGCGACGAGCTGCCTTATTCGGTCAGCGTGGTGATCGAGGCATTCAAAATGGACAAAAAGCTGCGCCGTATCAGTGCCGCGATTCTGGTGGACAAGGAAGCTCACAAGGCCATGTTGATCGGTAAAAAGGGCGAAAAACTCAAGGAAATCGCCACCCAGGCACGGCTTGACATGGAAAAGCTGTTTGACGGAAAAGTATTTCTGGAAGTCTTCGTCAAGGTGCGCAGCGGCTGGGCGGACAGCGCGCAAATGCTCCAGACACTGGGCTACGAATAACCCGTAGGGCAACACGCCTCTCGTTTTATGAATTGGTAAATTTCATATTATTCAATAAGTTGAAATGACAGTCGCCCATCGGCAAAACCGGATGCAGGATGAATTGGTGTTTGTTCTGCATAGCCATCCCTACCGTGAAACCAGTTTGTTGCTGGATGTTTTCAGTCGTCAACATGGCAGACTGGCGGTCGTGGCGCGTGGCGCGCGTCGCCCCCACTCGGCGTTGCGCGGGGTGCTGATGAGTTTTCAGCCAGTGAGTCTGTCGTGGTTTGGCAAGGGCGAGGTGCGTACCTTGCACAGTGCCGAATGGCAGGGCGGACAGCCCTATTTGCAGGGTACGGCGCTGATGTGTGGATTTTATCTCAACGAATTGCTGATTAATTTGCTGGCACGCGACGATGCGCACATACCGTTGTTCGATTATTACCGCGCCGCTTTATACCGTCTCGCACATGAAACCGATCATGCCGCTAGCTTGCGTTGCTTTGAAAAACACCTATTGCAGGAACTGGGCTATGCCCTGGAGTTAGCGAAGGAAGCGGGGGGCGGACAGCCCGTGCAAGCCGAGCTCGATTATCGTTATGTCGTGGAGCATGGGGCGGTACGGGAGAGCGGTATATCCGGTGAACAGGCCGGATTCCCGGTGTCAGGCAAGACCCTGCTGGCGATGGCGGCAGATGATTACAGCGACCCGCTCACAGCACAACAAAGCAAACAATTGATGCGCACGTTGTTGAACCACCAGCTAGACGGCAAAGTATTGCACACGCGTGAACTCATCAAGGATTTACAGAAGCTATGAAATATTGAATTGCCGTCGTGCTGCCCTATATCCAGCATTTTCCTGGCAGTGAACTTTCATCCCCTTGCAGGGGAGAGTCAGGGTGAAAGTAGAACTTGCGGCATTTTTAAGAATGTTTTTCTGAATAAGCTAACCTGAATATTACACAAATAGGGCGAATAACAATGCAAGTATTTGATATAATTGGAATTATTAAGAAACCGATTCGTAAAAAATGCCTACTTGTACTCGCCCTGCCGCTGATTTTACCCCAGAACAACTTCGTTTTCCTGCCATTCCTGGCTACACAGTTCGTGCCGATTTCACGGGAGGCGAACTCTC
>Ga0210032_1000611_pt1 | contig 24981 bp, 24 predicted proteins | sample CryGeyCG2114_250_2_FD_185458 | JGI IMG/M metagenome (GOLD analysis project Ga0210032, IMG submission 185458) | Groundwater microbial communities from aquifer - Crystal Geyser CG13_big_fil_rev_8/21/14_2.50 (SPAdes) (version 2) | ecosystem: Environmental > Aquatic > Deep subsurface > Groundwater ... | reverse complement strand
CTTTTTAGTGTTCTATTTGTAGGAATTCTTTATCTTGGTTGGAATACATCTAACGCTAGAACTTTTACACCATTGGAACGCTTAGCAATCGAAGGAAAAATATTATTTAAGTATTTATACTATTGGATAGCCCCTGCCTCGAAAAGCATGACCTTATTACATGATGATGAAAACTGGATGTTTGTAAAGTATGGTTTGAACTTTTCAGCTGGATACTGGATTATTCATTTATTCCTTATATCTATTGCAGTGAGACTTAGAAAGAAATACCCACTCATTAGCTTTGGCATACTGTGGTTTTATTTAACTCATTTGGTTGAATCCACATTAATTCCCCTAGAATTGATGTATGAACATAGGAACTACCTCGCTTTCATAGGACTTGCTCTAGCATCAGCCAGTGCTATCGAAATACTGTACTCACACTACAACCCCATTAACAAAAGACTATCTTTGATCCTATTGATTGTTTTTCCTTTACTGATAGAAGGCCTCTCTTTGGCCAAAAGAACTTCGCTTTGGTCTAACTATACCCAACTCACAAAAAGTTGGGCAACTAATCATCCTCTCTCTTTTCGCTCACAAATATCTTATGCAACGACATTGGAAAACAACCCCACTCCAGAACCTCTTTTCAAGAAACTTGAGCAAATGGAACAGGTTTTTAATGATCCATCAATATTATTGTATAAATTAAATATCCTTTGTTTAAGCGCAAAACCTAACACCAATGTAGATGAACAGGAAATCTATGATAGAATTAATCAAGCAAACTTTTCACCCAATGTATTATTTCGTCTTCAGCAGCTGCTAAATCACCCCAATCAAGACTGTGTGATACATAATCTACCCAAATTCGGCTTAAATGGGTTAATTAACCATATTGCAAAAATGAAGTTACTCAAAGAGAAGACCAATTATTATTTGAGTTTTTTAGATATCGCTAGTAATCATGCCATCTCACAAAAAAACTACGAACTATCAATCAGCTATAGACAAAAAGCTTTTTCTATAGCACCTAAAATTAACAATGCCTTAAAACTATCAGAATTATTCATTGTGGTAGGGGACTACCAACAAGCTCAAAAACTGTTATATTGGGCTACAATTAAAAATAATCAAAGATGGTATTACGACTCTGTTGTGAATACCAACCTTGAAAATTTACAACAAGCCCTTTCAGTCAAAAGAAATCAGCACAGGACAAATACCACATTCCCTCCTGAAGAATGACACATTTTGTCACTTTTGTACCTTTTAGGCACTTTTTTGGTGAATATTAACCATCGACTACATCACGGTTATCACTTTAAATCTCCAGCAAGTTAAGGACGAATATGGTTAGCTTTAGTATAAAACAATATGAATTTATTGTTGGCACATATCATGCTTAACAAGGTAATCTATGCTCGATAAATTTATGTCACAGACAAATGAGTCTACATTAATTAAATTCGCTATTGCATAGATTCTGAACTAAACTTAGTCGAGCTTCATTTTTAATAATAGATAATTTATCAACCCACTGGAGTAAAATATATGAATATGATCCAAAAAACACAAAAGGGTTTCACCCTGATTGAATTAATGATTGTTGTTGCCATTATTGGTATCTTGGCCTCTGTGGCTATCCCTGCCTATCAAGACTATATAGCCAGAGCGAAAGTCACTGAAGTCGTTGGTATTTCTGCCAAAGATAAAACATCCTGGTCAGAATATTATATTTCACAAGGTACTGCACCGACAACGCCAGCAAAAGCAGGTATCAGTACAAATGCAGCTCAATCTCTATACCTAACATCTATTAGTTCCGACGACAAAGGTATTGTCTATACTTTCAATACAACAATAAATAGTAATCTTAATGGCGTAAAAATGACACTGAGTCCAACAGCATCAGCTAGTGGTGTTCAATGGAAATGCAAAGTAAGTGCTCAGGAAAAATACTTCCCAGCTAATTGCAGAGGTTAATCTCCTAAGCCAAGCAACCATTAAAAAAGGAGCCTTAAGGCTCCTTTTTTAATGGTTATTATTTATCCTCTCTGTTTGGTTACTCGCTAAGGTATTATTCATTGTGTTTTCAATAAAGTTCAATTTATTAAAAAACGTTTTCCTACAAATATTCACTCTGTTCTTCGTCCTAGCGATAACCACATACTCTTACCAAAAAGGGTATACTGGAGGATTTTATTTTGATGATATTCCAAACCTTAGTCCATTAGGTGCCTATGATGAAATTAATAGTCTAGAAAAAGTTAAACAATTCCTTGATACGGGTATTTCTGGGCCAACGGGGCGACCTATCTCATTACTCAGTTTTTTACTCAATGATAATACATGGCCGAGCAATGCCTATTCTTTTAAACAAACCAATCTCTCTTTTCATTTAATTACAGGTTTATTGTTCGCGCTTTTAAGCTTTTACATTTTGACAGGACGACAATGGACACAGAAAAAAGCCAGTTGGTGTGCGCTTTTGGCGATGAGTTTATGGCTACTTCATCCTTTGATGGTTTCAACTGTTCTGTTCACGATACAACGAATGACCATCCTATCGACAGCTTTTACTCTGGCTAGTTTAGCTTGCTATTCTAAAGGACGGCTTCTTTTACGTAATTCATCTAATTTGAACTTGTCCGCATACGGACTCATTTTATTGGCCATGCCTTTATTTGCAGTGCTAGGTGTCTTAAGCAAAGAAAATGCAGCGTTAATTCCTCTTTATTGCTTGTTGTTAGAATTTACGATTTTTCAGGTTATTCCCCTTAAAAATCAAAATAAATACTGGCCTATTGTAAAAGCAACAACTGTATATTTGCCAAGTTTGATTGTAATTGGCTATCTATTATATCAATTCGCCCTTACGCCTTCTGGGCATTATCCCAGCAGAAATTTTGGTGTGACTGAAAGATTACTGACAGAATCCAGAGTAATAGTAGACTACCTCCACATTATACTTATTCCTCAACCCTATAGCGCAGGCCTCTATTCTGATGGATACCCTATTTCCACCGATCTACTGTCTCCAATTTCAACCCTTATCTCAATCATTATCTTATTGATGCTATTCGTGCTAGCATTTCGGCTTCGCAAAAAACAACCTTTCGTTACATTATCCATTGGCTTTTATTTTATTGGTCACTTGATTGAATCGACTTTTATTGGACTTGAGATCTATTTTGAGCATAGAAATTACTTGCCCAGCGTATTTATTTTCTTACTTATCTCTTCTTTGCTATTCAATCATTATCAAAAACATAAAAAAACAGTAATACTCTCGACCACTCTTTTGTTTATTGTTTACCTATCATTCTTGAATCTTCGTACTAGTCTGTGGGGAACCGAAGAGGTAAAACTCAGTTGGGCTCAAAAAGCCCCCTTATCCGTGAGGGCACATTTAGATGCAGCTTCGTATTGGGAGGAAAAAAGGAATGCACAAAGGTCGCTTGATGAATTAATGAAGGCAAACCAAGCCGATCCACAAAGTGTGTTACCCTATTTAAGTATTCTGCTCTTTGAATGTAAAACATCTAGTCCTAACTTACTTCCTATTTCAACCAATACATTAAACAGCCTCCTAACAAATGTAACTTACCACATGAGCCTATTTAATGGATTGCAACTTGTGGTTCATACTAAATATGCGACTCAATGTGATTTTATTGACAAGGATGACCTTCTCAATTTACTGAAAGCAACATTAGCGAATCCTTCGATACCTTATAATGGACATAAAGCCAATATTTACCACTTAATAGGCGAGGTATATTTGAATGAAAAAGACATCGATAATAGTCTACTTAACTTCAAAAAGGCCATGAATACTGAGCCAAATATGAATATTGCTTTTGTTGAAATTAGTCAATTAGCAGAAGCTGATTATTTGAATGAGGCTTTGGATTATATTGATTTTGTAAAATCATTTGAGCTTTTTAAACAATCAAAATCAGATAAGCTATTTTCTGAATATACTCTAGACAGCGAAATAGAGCGCTTGAAATCAACGATTGAAAACGCCAAAACTGAGAAAAATTCAGTTAAAAATGGCAAATAATTAACATTCAAATCAGATATACTGTACATTATTAAAAAGTGAATAGATCTAATTACAACCAAAATTGAGTTTGACATGTCAAAAAACCTAATCTCCATTATCTTACCCGCAAAGAATGAGGCCAATAGTCTGAGCAAATTGTTGCCGGAACTTATTGCTCTGAAATTTTTTCATGAGATTATCGTGGTGGATGATGGTTCCACAGACAACACAATAGATGTCTGTAAAAATCATAATATCGTTTTAATCTCTCATCCTTATAGCAAAGGTAATGGTGCAGCCATTAAAACAGGTGCTAAAGCAGCAAGCGGAGATATATTTGTGTTTATGGATGCGGATGGGCAACACAATCCCAAAGACATTCATCAACTTCTAACTAAATTTCATGAGGGATACGATCTAGTGGTTGCAGCCCGATCAGATAATGCACATGCCAGTCTGAGTCGTCGATTAGCCAATGGGTTCTATAATAAATTTAGCAGTTGGATTGTGGGACATGAAATTTTAGACTTAACCTCTGGGTTTCGAGTCTTTAGAGCCGAGCTCTTCAAAAAGATACTGTATATGTTGCCTAATGGCTTCTCATACCCAACAACTAGCACCATCGCTTTTTTTCGATCTGGTTACTCTGTGGCCTATTTACCCATTCAAGTTCTGCAACGAGAAGATAAATCTAAAAGTCATATCAACATACTCAAAGATGGGTTAAGATTTTTACTGATTATTTTTAAAGTGGGCACACTTTATTCACCTCTCAAATTATTCACGCCAATCAGTGGTATATTTTTTCTCACTGGGTTCACTTATTATATTTATACTTATTTTCTTTTTGGTCGATTTACAAACATGTCGGCCTTACTATTTATCACTTCATTACTGTTCTTTTTTATGGGGTTAATTTCTGAACAGATAAGTAATCTTCAATATATGAAAGAAGAGCAGACTAACAAAAAAAATGAATCTTAAACACACAGGCTATATTTTAGAAAGCCAAACATCCTCTGATCAGGATAAAGAGCGATCATTAATTACTACTATCATTCCAACCTTTAGACGTCCAAAAATGCTCAAAAGAGCCATTCAAAGTGTGGTTGACCAAAATATTGAGGGTCTAACAATAGGTGTTTTCGACAATAATTCGGGTGATGAAACCTCTCAAATAGTTCATGAATTTTCTCAAAAAAAAACCAACGTAAGTTATCATAAACATCACACAAATATTGGCGCTTCTAACAATTTCGAATTTGGGCTTCGCAGTGTTACTACTCCATTTTTTTCAATTCTTTCAGATGATGACTATCTTTTACCCGGATTTTATCAGTCTGCTTTAGCAGAGCTAGCACAAAATCCTCAAGCTATGTTTTGGGCTGGTATAACCATAAATGTCGACGAGAAAAATATAATATGGGATGCAAGAGTTGAGCGATGGAAAAGAGAAGGTCTGTTCACTCCACCAGAAGGTCTAATGAACATCATGCATGGAATGTCCCCTACTTGGACTGGCATAGTTTTCAGACAAGAAGTTCTTGAAAAGGTGGGCTTTCCCGATCAAGAAACTCTTGGTCCTTCAGATTTAGATTTCGTTCTAAAAATTGTAGCAAATTATCCATACATTGTTAGAAAATATCCATCTGCAGTATTTACACTTAATGAGTGCTCTTTTAGCAACACCCAACCCCTTTCATCTTTTTGGCCAGGGTGGAAAAAAATGTTTCAGAACTTGGAGATTACCATCCAACACTACGATGCACCTCAAAAAAAACGAGCAATAGACGCATTAAACCAAGATGCGCAAAGAATGCTTTATCGACGAGGAGCTCATGCCATCTCTTGTGGTCGGCTAGATTTTTCCAGAGACGCAGCGAATGTATTACAAACCCATTATAAGCAAAATTATAAAGCTGGTATTCTTTTAGTGATTTCATTTCTCTGCGAGAAGTTCCCATTTATTCAAAAGTTTTATACAAATCTATACAAACAAGCAGAAAAATCTATTAGGGCAAAGAAGAGAAGTATACAAAACAAATATAAACATTTACTTAGGCCTCTATCACTCGATTAGTTATTTATTGCATAATAGCCAATCTTTAGCACTATTTCGCACGACTTGTGATGCAAGTGATGCAGAAAAAATCACCAAAATACTAATTAATATAAGTTTCAATGCACCAATGATACTTCTGTCAACTCCAGAAAACATAGCATAAGTGACTATAGCCATAGCGAATGCGGCAAATAAAGGAGGTAAGGTATCTGAAAAAAACCACAATAACCATTGTCCTTTTAAAAGCCGACAGTGCATTAAAGGAACCTCGATAAAGATATACGACAAATTTAATAAAAGTCCAAGGCTTGCGGCACCAATCATTCCAAAATGCTGAACAGCAAAAAAACAAAACGGAACGCCTAATAACAATCCAATTGAATTATATCCTATCCCCAAACCAGTCCAACCATTGGCCAACTGTAATGCATAAGGTATATTCACAAAACCATTCAGTGTCGTACTGAGTAATAGCATTGGCAGTACAAACTTTAGCTTAGAGACAACAACTTGATCTCCCGTCCAAAGGAATAAAATTTGTTCAGAAAAAACGATCAAAATAGCCGAGAAGGAAGACAAGACTACAGAAGAAAACTGACTGCTGGAATGGTACAAACATTCTAAAGAATTGCTATCCCCTCTAGCAACCAAACGACTAAACCTTGGGTAGATTGCATTAAACATTGGTTGAATCATTCGCCCAACCCCTGCAGACACACTGACAGCAACGGTATAATAGCCTAACTCTGTTAATGGCTGTAGTTTAGCTAGTAAAAAACGGTCGATTTGTGTTAAAACCAAAGCAAGTAGCGAAATTAAAAAGACCCCGCTTGAAAACTTTAATACATGTTTTAATTCTTTGGTTGAAAATTTAGTTATTTCGACAGTTTCTGGCAGTTTTTTCCAGACAATCATTGCTAGCAATAGCGATTGAATAGCCGCTACTCCAGCATTCCACCACAAAAATGCCGTGATCGTTGGTGATATATAATACAAAACAAGTAATACACCAGCATTTCGCAAAGTAGCAAAAATTGCGGTGACAAAATTTAGGAGAGGCTGTTGTTCAAGACCAGATAAACAATTGAGATAAAAATTACTTGGCCAAAGCATTGCTACCACAAAACCAATCAGCATAAGAGACTTGACCACTTGAAGATGGCCAAGAGTCTGTTCGTTTAACCAATGTGTCGTCAATCCTTCGCTGCTAAAAAAAATTAACATTCCAACAAAAATTGACATGGGCCAAACGACCCATTCTAATGTTCTGATTAATGTCGATATTGAGGCTGCATTTCCAGGTAGAGCAGATCTTCTTGCAAGCTCTCTATTCGCAGCCCCTCCCAATCCAAAATCAAATAATTGAGAAATAGCTTGCAAACTAAGCATAATTCCAACTAGTCCAAATGACTCTGGACCTAATATTTTTAAATAATAGGGTATAAAGGCAATCATCATAAAAGCGGTCCAAATCTGACCCGCATAGTTGGCAATGATATTCTTTTTTAAAGAAGGCATATATAAATTAACGCAGTCAAATTCTGCGCAGATAACCATCAGGTGCGGCAGTTATAAGCAACTTTTCATCGATTTGCTTATCAATCTTAAATCGCAATGGTGCACCATCCACTCCACTTGTTGGACTTTCAGTTAAACTTTGCATATATTCCCAGACTGCTGTTTTTGGATTATTTCCTTTAGACCATGGACGATCAGGAAACATTGAATCGGGTAAATCTTCAATCACTGTATCAAATACTACACAATAACTGTTTTTAGATGTCAGCGGGGCATAGGCTTTTAGTTCAGCAAGAACATGATCATGAGTATGATTGGAATCTAAAATTACCAATACTTTTTCGTATTCATTTGCAATCTCATGTACTTGCTTTACAACATCATCTGCAATTGATGAACCTTCAATCATATCAATTCGATGAGACATTGGATGCTCTTCTATTGCAGCACGGTTATGGGCACGGATATCTATATCAATACCCAACACTCGCCGCTTTGTTTTTGTGGGATCAAGTATTGTTTGGCTCTCTACAGCCTCACAGTAATCCAGCATAGCCAACATTGATGCACTAAGAATCAATGATCCTCCATGAGCAATTCCTGTTTCAATGATCAGATCTGGTTTTACGGCCCAAATCAACTCCTGAAGATTTACAATATCCTGAGGATATTGAATAATAGGTCGACCCAAACATGAAAAGTTGTAAGAGTATTTTGATGCAATTGTCGCTTCAAGAAAAGCTGCTGACTTCCTGAGTAAATCGGTATTTTGTCTTTGTGCATCCAGTCTGGATGCCATTTCTTCAATAAATTTCATGGTGAATTTCACTTATCAATGCAAATGTAGGTTAATTTTTCTCCGCCAAGTAGAGTAATTTCGTCAAGATAATTTGAATTCATAACAAAAACCTGGTCACCATCGTTAAGTATCTCAAGCGCCGCATCTGGAGAAAGCACTTCGAGCCCAGAGCCCGCCATAAACTTGTCTTGTTTGGCAGGATTAATATCTACAACAAAATCTAAGAGGTAACCACTCAGCCTTGCATAATGTCCAAATGTAGCACCTTTCGCTCCAGCTCCCCAGATAACCCGCTTCCCAGTTAAGTTTGTTTGAGTCTTGAGAATATCTAGCCCACTAAAAAAAACATTCGGAATAGTCACTCTGTTTATCTTCATTTGCTGATTATTCAGATTCAATGTTGCTAAATCACCAATAATATAAATATATTGACCACCAAACATTTTACCTGAATCTATAACGTGCCCAAAATACTGAGTGAGGTCGCTTAATCGAAAATAATTGACATGTTCATAAAAAATATCAAACCAAGCCCTATGCTCTAGTATCCAGTCAAAACAAGGTACTTCGATGTATATTCTTCCGATTCCACCACTTGCTTGTTTGATGCTATATAAAAAATCAAAGGGTGATGATATATGTTCAAGAACATGCCTTAGAACAAAACAGCCCCCAGAAACACCCATATTGCTACTAAATTCTGATTTAACAATATAGTCTGCCGAACCTTCATAGGCAGGATCAATTCCAAGCACATCAAATCCTTTAGCCTTCAAAAGCTCTAAAAAATGACCTTTTCCACAACCTATTTCTATTACTTTAGAGTCAGTAAAATATTTTTCTATTTTATTAATAACATCATTTATATGCGCCTGAAAAAAGCATGAATTGGCTTGCTCATTTTGGTAATACTCATCATAAACGAGTAAAGTGGGATCAAATGCCGCATTATGTATAAGGCCAGTCAAATGATCCTGTACTAATGTTATCTCACCAACTGCACAGTTCAAAGCAGACAGTCGATCAGGGTACATCTTATTTTGAAAAACTGGCATTTTAGATAAATTCAACAATCCACACTCTCTCATTTCTGTTCCAAGATAGAATTTAACTTATTACGCGCTCCCCAAAAATGTCGAGCTTCGTACTCCGGATAGGGAAAAAATCCCAAATTCAATTTTATGTTGGCATTTTTTAGAAACAACCATTTTCTAACCATTGTTTCAACGCTGACTGGGAGGCCACTACAAATATTGATAATTCCTTCGCCCTTATTTTTTTTGGCAATGGTGATAATTAAACAGGCTACATTCTCCACTGCAATGAAATCTCTAGTTTGATCTCCTTGTGACATTTTAAACTCTGCGCCGCCACTTTCGACAACCTTGGATAACTGTGAGTATAATGATTTTTCACTTTGCCCTATACCATACAAATAAAACAACCTTAACCAACTTAATTCAAAGTAATTTTGTTGTTGTAGTGTTTCAAGCCCTATCCGTAGTTTATTTTTTGCAATGCCGTAAGCCGTAGAAGGCTTAATGGGTGAACTCTCATTTAATTCACCATCCTGAACACCATACTCAAGACAGGTTCCAATTACAATCAATTGTTTTAGCCCTGATTCAATACAACTGGTCAAAAACCTTAAATGTTTGGGCACCGTTTCTGTGTGTATAGTTGAATTATAATCTTGCAATCCTGGCCAAGCTAAATGAATAAGAGTTTTAGGACATTCAATCTGCTCAAAAACATTAGGATCATAATTATCAATATCAAGGCAAATTGTTTTTACTAATTTATTATCCTGCCAAAGACTGGATTTATGCCTGGATATCGCGATGACATTTATATTTTGTCTAATTAACTCTTGAACGACATATTGTCCTACAAAGCCTGTTGCCCCAGTGACTGCAATTTTCATATTAAAAGATCTCCATATTGGGTATGCTCACAACAAACCTCCCTCCCCAGTCAGAAATATAACCCAATTGCATCGCTATTTCCTCTCTCAAGTTCCAAGGTAAAATCAATACAAAATCAGGGCGCACCTGTTTTAATTGAGCTTCATGCACAATGGGGATGTGAGAGCCTGGCATAAACAATCCTTGCTTATGTACTGAAGCATCCACTATAAAAGGTAATAGATCAGCATCAACGCCTGAATAGTTTAACAATGTGTTACCTTTAGCTGCTGCACCGTATCCAACAACCTGCTTGCCAAGTAGTTTTTGCTCTAACAGAAAAGAAAGTAAATCTAGCTTAATTTTTAATGCCTTCTCTTGGAAACCAATAAAACCCTTCAAACTTTGTAAACCTGCCTTGACTTCCTGTTCTAATACTTCATCGACTAAAGCACTTTTCTTTTTGGAATCTTCTTCATGACAAGCATAAACTCTGAGACTGCCTCCATGGGTAGAAAGTAATTCGACGTCATACACTTTCAAATCATTCCTGTTCAATATTTCACTCACTGTATAGAGAGAAAGGTAGGAGTAATGTTCATGATAGATTGTATCAAACTGACAATGTTGTATAAGTTTTAACAGATGAGGAAACTCAAGTGTAATGGTTCCACCCATTTTTAATGATAGCTTCAGTCCCTTTACAAAATCATTAATATCAGGCACATGTGCCAGTACATTATTGCCAATAATCAGATCCGCTTTTCTACTGGTATCTGCCAGTCTTTTCCCTAACAGCTTACCAAAAAATTCTGTTATCACAGGGATCCCCAATGACTCGGCTACCCTAGCGGTACTTTGAGTGGGTTCAATTCCTAAACAAGGTATTCCTGCTGTAATCATATTTTTCAATAAATATCCGTCATTAGCCGCCACTTCAATAACATGAGAGTTTTTATCTAAAGCCAAACGTTTAATAATCATTCGACAGTAATTTTCAGCATGTTGTAACCAGCTTTTAGAAACAGATGAAAAATAGGCATAGGTTGGGGAAAATAATGCGTCTGCCTGAGCATAATCTTCGGTTTGAACCAGCCAACATCTTTTACAAACATAGAGTCTCAATGGAAAATGTAACTCTGGTGAGCATAAATCCTCCTTGGCTATATAAGCATTTGATGGTGGAGCAAATCCTAGATCAAGCCACTCATAAGTTAACTCATGACAACAATGACGACACTTCAAATAACAACCCCTTGAAAACTCTCCTTTAAGAATGGATGAGCTTGATCTCGTTTTGATATTTCTGATGGTGCTTTAGGCCAATTAATAGAGAACAGCGGATCATTCCAAGCTACAGCAGCTTCAGAGCATTTTTGATAATAGGCTGTATGTAAATATAAAAGATGCGTATCTGGTTCTAATGATTGAAATCCATGTGCTACGCCCTCTGGGATTACCATCATTTCACTATTTTCTGGTGTAAGTTCTTGGGCAAACCACTGCCCAAGAGTTGCAGAGCCTTTACGTAAATCCAGCGCCACATCCCAAGCTCTACCTTTTGTACATCGAATAAGTTTCATTTCAGCATGAGGTTGCATTTGATAATGCATGCCTCGAATAACAGCGTCTTGGACGCTAATAGATCGGTTTATCTGTCTTATCACTCGCCCCTGTAATAGGCGTTCTAACTCAACATCACAAAATAAACGTTCAAAACTTCCTCGTTCATCACTGATAGTCTGTGAACGAACAATAAAAACTCCTCGTAAAGGCGATACAGAAATATTCATTGTCTACACCAAACAGCACCACTTAAATTTGCGGCTGCAATATAGTCTTTAAGTTGAAGCCCTGTAATAACAGAACCCTCTTCACACCAAGATTTATACCATTTAGCTGTTTGCTGAATACTTTCTTGTAGTCCCCAAACTGGCTGCCAACCTAAATATTGATGGGCCTTTGCACAATCTAACTGAAGCAGCGTTGCTTCATGAGGCCCAGACTTTTCATCTATAGACCAATCCAATTCTGTCCAAGTTTCTTTAAGTTGAAGCAACAACTCTACTACTTGACAATTTCCTTCATTGCCCGGTCCAAAATTCCAAGCCCCTTCGTAATCTATTCCCTTCTCCAAGAGTTTTTGTCCCAATAGAAGATAACCTGAAAGCGACTCCAGTACATGTTGCCATGGTCTAGTTGCATGAGGAGACCGTATCTTTACGCCCACGCCATCTAGCTGGCTTTTGATAATATCAGGAATCAATCTGTCTTCAGACCAATCCCCGCCCCCAATCACATTCCCAGCTCTTGCTGTAGCGATCATCGGAGCTCCTTGATGGCTAAAAAATGAACGTCGATAACTATTCACCAATATTTCCACTGCCGCCTTTGAAGCACTGTAAGGGTCGTATCCTCCAAGGGAATCGGTTTCACGGTAGCCCCATACCCACTCTCGATTTTCGTAACATTTATCGGTAGTCACAATAACTATGGCTTTGATTGAAGGGCACGAGCGACAAGCCTCCAGCAAATGTGCACACCCCATCACATTGGTCGACCAATTTGCTATAGGATCAGCATAACCCCGCCGAACCAAAGATTGTGCAGCCAAATGAAACACCACTTGAGGAGAAAAATCTAGTACTGCAGTCTTTAGTGCATCTGCATTGCGGATATCCAATCGAGAGTCCACTACTAATTCTAAACCCAGTTGTTGCCAGTGAACAGGGTGTTGGTGATCATCTTCAGGTAAAGAAATCCCTTTCACTATAGCACCCATAGATTGCAACCATAAGGCAAGCCATGATCCTTTAAAACCAGTGTGTCCTGTAATTAATACAGGGATACCATTGTACTGTCCACCAAAAAGAGAGGCTACTTCCAGATTTTCCATGCAGCTTTCCCGTCTTTCCAAAGCTCATTCAGCATTTTTTTATCTCTTGCGGTATCCATACATTTCCAAAAACCATTATGACAAAAAGCCATCACTTGATCAGATTTAGCCATACTTTCCATAGGATCTCGCTCTAAGATAGTCTGATCGCCATTCTTTATATAATCAAAAACTTCAGGTTCGCATACCATATACCCTGCATTTATCCAAGTGTTATCACCTGGAGGTTTTTCACAAAATTCCTTCACGGCACCATCAGAGTCAAAATCGATTGCCCCAAAACGGCCTTCTGGTTGCACAGATGTCATCGTTAATGCTTTTCCGTGTTGTTGATGAAATTTCACTAACTTAGGGATGTCAACATTGCCCACTCCATCACCGTAAGTCAATAAAAAAGCTTCATCCCCAATATAAGGCTTTGCACGTAGAACACGCCCACCCGTTTGTGTTTCGAGTCCTGTATCAATTAAAGTTACTTTCCAGTCTTCTGCTTTATTGTTCAACACTTCCATTTTGTTGCAAGACATATCAAGTTTGATGTCACTATTGAGCATATAATAATTCATAAAAAACTGTTTAATATAGAAACTTTTATATCCCAGTAAAATGATGAAATTATTAAAACCATGGTGGGAATATATTTTCATAATATGCCAAAGAATCGGGTATCCGCCAATTTCGATCATTGGTTTAGGTCGAAGTTCTGTCTCCTCTCCAATTCGAGTTCCAAATCCACCTGCCAAAATAACAACTTTCACGATTACCGCCTTTTGCTATAAGTAATTTTCTCAATAGATATAAACATTAACAATTCAAAATATAGTATATATTGATAATACCTGTTAATGAATATCTAAAGAATATACAATTTGCATTCAATTCTTGAAAAATTCATGTCTAATCACCATAGCTCTCTGTAACCAAAGTATTAGCTCAATTTAAGTAATGCCATTTCCAGTTTTTCCGTTAAACGAGACCAATTGATACGTTCGGGATATGATGCCAATTTTTTTGTTTCGATCTGATAAATTATCACTTTTGCAAGCGCCTTAGCATTTCCAGATTCACAAATGGCAAGGGGTATTTCATTAATGACATCGTGATAATTTAAGCTGAGATTAGCTACTGACGTTGCCACGATAGGAACCTGGCAAGCCAAATACTCTCCTATCTTACAGGAGTTACCATAATCAACCAACGGACTGGACAAATATGGGATAGCGACCACATTAGAGGCATTAATCATTTTTACAACTTGATCTTGATCTACTTGACCGCGATAATCTATCCACTCCGATTTGAGCTTGATATGCCTTGAAGCTTTTCCAGCAATTAGCAATTTCAACTCAGGAAAATGTTGCCTTAGACTTTCACAGGCCTTAATAAGATACTCGACACCACGCATCGGTTCCATAGAACCAAAATAACCAATTATTATCTCGTCTAATCCCAAATCTAATTCTTTTCGACAACTTGTCTTATCCAGAACTTTAAACTTATTCGTATCAACACCGTTTTCTATCATCAGAATATTTGATGCAAATTTTGATGTATAAGTCACGAGATTTCTACTGGCACACAAAACAAGATCAACATTTCGAAGCGTATGATGAAACATTTTTTTCATAAATGGAAATCTATTACTACCGAAGGAAGGGTAATAATCATAAACATCAAAGATAGATTTAGCCTTGCTCATCCTCGCCAAAAGCAACCCCACATAACCAATATGACTATCACCGCTACTAATTACATGCGTTGGTTTAAACATCTTAATTTGTTTCTTCGCTTCAATCACACTATTAAATACTAAAAAACTGAAAATAGGCAATGACAGGTAGAGCACACCAGAAATTGTTAAGCATTCAATTTTTTTTCCCTTATAGTCTAGAGCTAGAACCATTACTTCATGTCCGTTTTCCCTTAATCCTTTAGGCAGTTCAAAGTTACGCCCAAATTGATCTGCCAAAAGATCCTTGTTGGTATAATAGCGCTTGCAAAGTAAGACAACTTTCATTTCAAACTTTCAACTAACATTATCAGTGTTGCTCTTTTTTTTTCGCAAAATAAATTCCTTCAAATCGCAGAGGTAACATATTTTCCTTCACTTATATTCTTTGATATCAAAAATTTTTCCATGTCCAAACTGGATATTATTGGCAAGCAATAAGGATGTCGTGCATGCGCACTCCACGCGGTTTGGAAGAGGTCTGTACTCTCCCAAACCAATGCGCCTTTTTGCCTGGCTTCGCCCGCTTCGCATGGTGAAGCTTCGGTTGCTGCACACTTCTGGCCTAAAGGTTGAGGTCTAAAACCTGTCCTTGCTGAAAGAGGTTGCACATCTTCTGTAGTGATAAATATGATTTTTTATTTGGCTAACTCATTGTTTTTAGCCACTATTCTCGTTAGGTAACTAAGAGTTTTAATAATCTTCGATATTCATTACCTACTACAGACCAATCAAACTCTGATTTCACGAAATCATGTCCTACTTCTGAAAGTCGTTTACATAGCTCGTCATCTATCAATAACTTTTCCAAATTATTCGCTAAAGCCAAGCTGTCTCCTGCTTCAAACATTACACCATTCTGTCCATCCTTCACAACATCTTTCACTGCCGCTAAATTAGAAACTAGAACAGCACACCCACACCCCATTGCCTCCACGGCAACCAGTCCAAGCCCCTCTTGATCTCCATCAGTACCAATTATTGAGGGCATAATAAATACTTTATGTTGATTCAAAAGGTCTGCTATTTGAATTTGACTTTTCACTCCCAAAAAAACCACGAATGACGATAGTTGATATTCTTTAACCAGCTTTTCTAACTGTTCCAACAACCGTCCACTACCAACGATACTTATTTTAAGATTCCGTTTTCTTTGTTTCAAAATTCTTGCCGCCTCGATTAATACAAAAAGTCCTTTTTTTTCGACCAAACGTCCAACAAAAATGACATTCTCACGATCTTCAAACCTAGTTTTCTTAATGAATAGCTTTTCTAAATCAACCCCCATTGACCGAACGACTATAGAATCAGAGTTGTTAATATGTAACTCTCTCCGACAATAATTCTTCATGGCCATACTTACCACAGTGAAAATATCCGCTTTATTGATAACCCAACTCTTTATTTTCTTAAGTATTCCTCCATTTAGCGCAAATAAATCTGCACCATGTGAGGTGATGATAAGTTTGGGTTTCTCTTTCAGAAAGATCTTAGCTAAGATCGCGATAATGCCTTGGGGTATTATCCAGTGAGCATTGATTGCTTGTATTTGATATTTTCTTACTATCTTTATCACAAAAAACCATTGTGATAGCACAAGAAATGGGATCAGGGCGTAATTCCAACGATTTTTCTTTAAATTCTCTAATATTCCACTACCATAAGCCAAAGTTTCAAACTTTTTGAAAAAATAGGGATATCTAATAATATGAACACCATCAATCCTCTCATTCAATGCGCCTAAATCTCCAGCTCGAGGAACCAATACATGCACTTCGAAACTACTAGCCAACTCCTTGGCTAAATTGTGAACAAATTGAGGCTGGTTATCGATTGAAGATGTGGGATATGTGGTGGCTGTTATCAGTATTTTCATGTTTTTCTCTACAGATTTATCAATCATCTGTCTCAAAGCCTGAAATAAAATGGCATTAACTTTTTCCTCAACCTATTCCTCTTTGATAAATAAACAGGCCATCTATGCTTATAGATATAGATTAAATGCTACTACTTATTACACCATAAGTCACAGCAATTCTCGGCAAAACTAATCCACCCTAAACGAAAGGGCTTAAGCGTCCCATAAAAATAGTTTTCGCTCCATTTATCACTTTTTTCTCTTTTTTAAGATATATTTTCAAATAAATTGAACTTTTCCTAAAAATACTGATCAGATCAAAAACAATAACTGCAATCAATTTGGTTTAGCACACTTGAAAATACTACTCAAAGAAAAAAAGCACCTGGGATTTTCGAGTTTGACTTAGGCTGTATCTTCGCATTTCAATCAAATCGCTGATCCTCGCCAGCAAGGCAAATGTGATTTCAGTTACAACGAAATCCTGATGAGCGTCTTTACCTACATGGAAGTAGGCAAGGGGCTTTAACGGGATGCGGAAGCTTTGCTTGAATGTATTTTCAGGATCCATCATTGCTTCAATTTCAGAAGCGGGTGGAGAAAAAGCAAGGTCGGAACAACTTACGTAATTTATTTGGGGTAGAGAATATTCCAAAGGGTTCGCAGCTAAGGGATGTCCTCGATACAATTCTCGATATTATTCCTTGTTCTTTTTGGCCGTTTTTTTAGTGCATTCTCTGAGGCTATTATGACGCATGACAATGCCTTTGCCGTCAAAATTCAACACCAGAAGATCAGCAGTTTCCTCTTTCTGTTGATAAGGGTTTTTCTGGTAAAATGCTTCAAAATCCTGGGCGACATCTTGAGTTAAACCCAAAAACTGACACTTAGGCACATGGCCGCCAGTTGTGGTATCGATGGCTTCAACCCTATCATAGAATGAACCCCGGATAACTTCTTTCGCTACGCGATACCTGAGACCGTCCGAATATTTATCTTTAGGTAGATTGAGCTCGGCATCAAGTGGAAACTGGCTTTTTTTATTACGATGACTATAGCCATTGCGATTAACTGGTATCCGCTATTTTGATGGCAATTAAAAATCCAGTGGATAGTTCAACCTATAATTTAGGGTATGGGAAAGGATATTCCATTAATGAGGTTATTGATATTGCTAGAAAAGTCTGTAAACAACCCTTCTCTATTGAATACCTTGATAGAAGGAATGTAGATGTTAATAAAATCATTCTTGATACAAAAAAGATACAACATCAGCTAAATTGGCTCCCTAAAGTATCCCTTGAAGAGGGTATAGCGAAAATATGGAGAGCGATTAGAAAATAAAACAAATCGTCATATGGTCTTCAGCTTCAATTTATATGGAGTGTAAACGACATTAAGATCATTGGGTATCTTTTAGTTATAGTCTACGACTAATCCCAAGATAACTCATCCTATTATTGCTTTTTCCTCCATCAGCTATATACTTGATATAATAGAAATTAAAATTGATCACTATGGTTCCGCATAACTCCATTTCTCTTACAGGCTTAGCCCGGCATGTTGTTCTTTCTGGATTATTGGAAGAACAAGTTGTTATTGATGCCTACAAAGCGGCTAAAGAACAAAAAATCCCCTTTGTAAGCTATCTGGTTCAGCACGATGTGCTAGCACCTGGCGCTATTGCAGTGCTTGCTGCAACGGAATTTGGTTCGCCTATTTTCGATTTAAACGCCTTTGATTCGACATCTCTTCCGATGGAACTTATTTCAACTCAGTTAATTAAGAAACATAATGCTGTTCCATTGTTTAAAAGAGGGAATCGATTATTTATTGCGCTCTCTGATCCCACTAACGCAGCGGCTTTAGAAGAAATACGGTTTAACACGGGAATCACTACAGATGCCGTCATTGTTGAAGATGATAAGCTTTCTAAACTCATAAAAAGCATTACAGAAGAGAAAGATAATGCATCCTTTGCTTCAGATTTTAGTGATTCAGATCTTGAGAACTTGGAGCTCAGTACTGAGGAAGAGAATAAAAATGATGAGACTGACCCTTCATCGGACGATGCTCCAGTGGTTCGTTTTGTCAATAAATTGCTTCTAGATGCCATTAATAAAGGGGCATCCGACTTACATTTTGAACCCTATGAAAGATCGTACCGTGTGCGTTTTAGAATTGACGGGATCCTTGAGGAGGTTGCTGCCCCCCCTGTTAATTTAGCAGGGAGAATTTCGGCTCGATTGAAGGTGATGTCTAAGCTAAACATTGCTGAAAAGCGCTTACCTCAAGATGGTCGGGTCAAAATGAAGCTCTCTAAGACCAAATCCATTGATTTTCGTGTAAGTAGTTTACCCACTTTATTTGGCGAAAAAATAGTCATGCGGATATTGGATTCCTCCAGCGCACAAATGGGGATTGATGTTTTGGGCTACGAAGCCATTCAAAAGGAACGTTATCTTGAAGCACTGTCTAATCCTCAAGGCATGATTTTAGTGACTGGCCCTACTGGTAGTGGTAAAACAGTGTCACTCTATACAGGCGTCAATATTCTCAATGACTCCGAAACAAATATTTCAACCGCTGAAGATCCTGTGGAGATTAACTTATCTGGGGTCAATCAGGTTCAAATCAATAATACAGCAGGGCTCACTTTTGCTTCAGCACTCAGAGCCTTTTTACGTCAAGATCCCGATGTTATTCTGGTAGGAGAGATTCGTGACTTAGAAACTGCTGAAATCGCCATGAAAGCCGCTCAAACTGGTCACTTGGTATTATCCACTCTCCATACCAATAGTGCCCCTGAAACATTGACCCGTCTGATGAATATGGGCGTTGCACCATTTAATATTGCAACAACAGTCAGATTAATTATTGCTCAACGTCTTGCCAGAAGACTGTGCAAACATTGCAAAAGACTTGCAGACATTCCCAAAAAGACCTTGCTTGACGAAGGATTTCTTGAAGAAGAACTCACAAATTTACAAATATTTGAACCAGTCGGCTGTGATAAATGTACAAAAGGGTATAAAGGTAGGGTGGGCATCTATCAAGTGATGCCTGTTTCCAAAGCAATTGGAAGAATTGTGATGGAAGGTGGTAACGCCCTCAATATTGCAGATCAGGCCAAAAAAGATGGTATTAACGATTTAAGACAATCTGCTTTAGACAAAGTTAGACAAGGTATTACTAGCTTGGCTGAACTTCATAGGGTTACTCAAGATTAATCATTAGTGGTATATTCAATCATGATATTGTAAGCCACTAATAACGGGAATGACAAAATGGCTGTTCAAATTGTTAAGAAAAAATTAAAAACTGGCTCCACGACCAAGGTCAAGCAGGAAAAACAACTTAAATTTATCTGGGAAGGCGTTGATCGTAAAGGAGCCAAGATAAAAGGTGTGTCAAATGGAACCTCTCCTGCTCTAGTAAAAGCACAATTACGCAAACAGGGGATTAATCCGACTTCTGTCAAAAAACACAGCAAGGGGATGAAATCGAAAGGGAAAGGAATTGAAACCAAAGATATATCCCTTATTGCACGCCAATTAGCCACCATGATGAAGGCAGGCGTTCCCCTAGTGCAATCTCTAGATATCATTGGCACAGGAAATGAAAAAGCTTCCGTACAGGATCTTGTTTTAGAAATAAAAAATGATGTCGAAGCTGGTAGCCCATTCGGAGATTCCTTAAGGAAACACTCACGCTATTTTGATGATCTGTTTTGTGATCTGGTATCTGCAGGGGAACAAGCTGGTGCCTTAGAAGAAATGCTCGAACGTATTGCTCTTTATAAAGAGAAATCCGAAGCCCTAAAATCCAAAATTAAATCCGCCATGAAGTACCCTATTACAGTACTCTCTATGGCTGGTATTGTTTCTGCTATTTTGCTGATTAAAGTTGTACCCATGTTTCAAGATATGTTTAGTAGTTTTGGCGCATCTTTACCTGCATTTACTTTGTTTGTCATCCATCTTTCTGATTTCATGGTGGCCTATTGGTGGGCTTTCGTGGCAGTTATTGTGGTTGCTGTCTTGCTAAATCGTGAATTTGACGTACGTTCAGAAAAATATCGTGACTTTAAGGATCGATTGGTTTTAAAAATCCCTGTTATTAGTGAAATTCTCAACAAAGGTGCCGTAGCTCGTTTTGCCAGAACGCTATCAACAACCTTCGCTGCTGGTGTTCCCTTGGTTGATGCATTAGAATCGGCCGCAGGCGCATCTGGTAATGTGGTGTATCGAAAGGCTATTTTGAAAATTAAAGACGATGTTTCAACGGGCATACAACTACATACTTGTATGGAATCTGCCCAGATATTTCCAAATATGGTCAATCAAATGGTTGCCATTGGCGAAGAGTCTGGCGCTTTAGACAGTATGCTCAGCAAAATTGCAGATATTTATGAGGCTGAGGTGGACGATGCCGTGGAGGGACTTAGTTCTTTAATGGAACCTCTTATCATGGCTGTTTTGGGTATAGTCATTGGTGGCTTGGTTATCGCCATGTATCTTCCCATATTCAAATTGGGTTCTGTGGTCTAAGCAAAGGCAAAACAATACTATGTATGCAGTGTTCCTATATTTGCAACAAAATCCACTCGCGTTGCAAATATACCTTTCTTTAATGGGTTTGCTCATCGGCAGTTTCTTGAATGTGGTGATTTATCGTTACCCCATTATGCTGAAACGCCAATGGGCGCTGATGTCTAGAGAATACCTCGAAGAAAATGGCGCTTCGGTGACACAAACTAAAACCGCCTCTAAAAATGAAACGCTGTTGGAAGAGCACAAGGTCTTTAACCTTTCGGTTCCTGCTTCAACCTGTCCTCAATGTAACCATAAAATTCGTTGGTACGAGAATATTCCTGTTCTGAGTTATGTTTTCTTAAAAGGTCGCTGCTCACAATGTCTAAATCCCATTAGCCTGCGCTACCCCTTTGTTGAGATATTGACTGCACTCACTTTTTTGAGTGTCACAACTATGTCTCAACCTGATCTGCATTTAGTCTCGCTATTGGGCTTTAGCATTTTTTTAATTGTGCTGTCTGGGATTGATATTGATCATCAAATCTTACCTGATCCCATGGTATTTATATTACTTTGGGGTGGATTAGTTGCCTCCCTATTGGGTTTAACTATCCCCCTTCAAGATGCAGTTATGGGTGCTTTGGCCGGTTATCTCTCGCTTTGGAGCATTTATTGGCTGTTTAAATTACTGACAAAAAAAGAAGGCATGGGCTATGGTGATTTTAAACTCTTTGCCGCTTTGGGTGCATGGCTTGGATGGCAAGATTTACTCCCTGTGTTGCTGATCGCCTCTTTAGCAGGAGCCATTATCGGTGGCATAGCCATGGCTTTTTTTAAATCCAGTAACAAAATTCCTTTCGGCCCTTATCTTGCCGTTGCAGGTTGGATCATGATGTTTTGGGGAGAGAGTCTTATCAATGCCTACCTTAAATGGTCGGGCTTAGCTTGAGATAGGTTAAAATGACCTTTACTGTCGTTTTAACTGGCGGGATTTGCAGTGGTAAAAGTAGCGTTAGTCGACTGTTTTCTGAACTCGGTATAGAAATTATTGATGCTGATTTAATTTCCAGAAAAGTGGTTCAACCCAAAGCCCGAGGATGGATGGCTATCCAAGCTGAATTTGGAAATCTATATTTTGATGAAAATCAGACGCTTGATCGAAAAAAATTACGCGAGGCTATTTTTAAGCATAAACAGATTAAAAATTCATTAGAAAATATTCTTCATCCCATTATTCGCCATGAAATATCACAGTGTATGGAACAGGCGAAAGGGCCTTATGTCATTTTAGACATTCCCTTATTCGCAGAAAACCCTCAACATTACCCTGCAGATCGGGTGCTTGTTGTCGATGTGGCAGAATCCATTCAGTTAGAACGCTTAATGCAAAGAGATCATTGCTCGCAAGAACAGGCTTGTTCCATTATTCAGCAACAAGCTTCTCGAACAAGTAGAAATGCATTAGCAGATGAGATCATTGATAATAGCGGAACGTTAGAGCAACTCACCACAAAAGTGCACAAGTTACATCAAAATTTCCTGCGACGAGCTAAGTCATGATAGAATCCTGTTATTGACTCATATCATTTAACACCCTAAATAATCGATAAACCACATGGAAGCTATCTCTTACGAATTTCCAACCAATCAGCAAACCCGCAAATTTTTGCGGCTTGAACAGTTATTTAAAACTATTCGTGGATTAGTTGAACTTACCGATTCAAACGCCCAAAAAATAGCCTTATTTCGACTCGTCGAGATTATGGATTTTTTTGAACGAAACGATGTACGAGGTGAATTACTCAAAGAGCTCGACCGCTTACAAATATCAATGAATCTTCTTTTGAATAACCCTGCGGTAGATAGTTCAAAATTAAGTTATTTTGTGACTCAATTGGAAAAGCTCAATCAAGTTTTATCCGCTGAAAGCCGTGCTGGTGATAAGCTGAGAAATGAGCCAATGATTACTTTAGCACGCCAAAAATGGAGTTTGGGTGCGACATTTTGTGCTTTTGACTCTCCAGCCATTGCTCATTTTATCGCCAGTGGTTCAGAGGTCACTCAATCTCATCTTAAATATTGGTTAGAGCTGATTAAAGTCTATAGAACCAGCGTCAATGTCATCCTTAGACTTTATCGGGAATCTGGTGATTTTCAGAATTTCATCACCCAAAACCTTTGTTATCAAGAACCTATAGATAACAAGGTCAAACTCATTGGCATAAAGATCCCTGCTTCAATCTCTTACATTCCTGAAGTGAGTGCAGGCGCTCATAGAGTTTGTTTACAACTAAAGCCTAGCCAGTGGAAACCGAGCAAATTAAACAACGATCCCCATGAAAGCATAGAAATCCAATTTGCATTGGCTAAATACCGTGCTTAGTCTATAAACCTAGCTCTTAACACATTGATACGATAAATATATGACAGCAGAACCTACTTTAATCATTCCTTGCCCTAATTGTAAAAAATCCGTGCGTCTTGATAGCACCAATTCTTTTAAGCCTTTTTGTTGTGAAAGATGTAAAATGGCTGATCTGGGTGATTGGGTGAATGAAAATCATAAAATTCCTGGGGATGAGGCATCCGAATTATTCAATGGATTGAACGGAGAGAATGGAGAAATAGAATGACCACCACTCAGGCTAGCCAAAAGTCTTTATCTCAGCTAACAGAAACAACCACCAAAAAATTTAAATCCAAATTTAAAAAAAATAAAAATAATAAGTTTATTGCGAACACATCTGCCGAATTGCACAAAGATCTCGATATCACCGTTAGTTATATTCAAAAGAACAGTGGTTTAACCTTTGATTGTAAAGCGGGTTGTGTACATTGTTGCGTCCACTCAAGAGTGGTGCATGTGCTCCCTTCCGAAGCTTTTTACATGGTGAATCAACTCAAGGCACGACTCACTGAGCTGGAAATTGATGGACTCATTAAAGCTCTAAAAATCCGTTCTGAAACGCCAGAAGAGGGCGATTTCACCTGTGTTTTTCTTAAGAAAGGGATCTGCAGTGTTTATGATATCAGACCATTCACCTGTAGAAGGCATCATTCTCTGGATGTGGAAGATTGTTTGCCCAAAGGCATCTATCCGCCAGAAGTCTCAAAAAGCGCTGATTTAGAAGACTTAGCTTCAGCACAAATAGCTGGATACATGTCCGCTTTAGAAACGATTCATTTTTCTACAATCCCCATCGATCTCACTCAGGCTCTGCTCAAAGTTTTCACAGATCCTAAAGCAGAACAAAGATGCAAAAAGGGACTCCCCTTATAACTTTTTAGAGGGCTTTTTAAGGGTGTTGTATTGATCGATTTTTAACTGATTAAACTGTTGTTGTGATCCATCAGGCCAAGTCACAACAACTTCTTTCAACGATTCATCTTTTTCCAAACCAAAAACCAATCTAGAACTACTTTGAGATAAATAGCCCTTGGTTGGCATCTGTAGTTTTAGATGAGATCTTAAGTTTGTATTTATTTGCACCTTAGCGCCAATAGCTTCTTTATTTTTGACATTGTCATCTGCTAGCAATAGACCTACCCAATGGCCGGCTTTCACTGTTTGATTAATCAATACCAGTGCTTTACGGCTCACCTGAGTAACGATCAAATCCAGATCACCGTCCTTATCTAGATCC
>Ga0210032_1000609_pt1 | contig 25019 bp, 21 predicted proteins | sample CryGeyCG2114_250_2_FD_185458 | JGI IMG/M metagenome (GOLD analysis project Ga0210032, IMG submission 185458) | Groundwater microbial communities from aquifer - Crystal Geyser CG13_big_fil_rev_8/21/14_2.50 (SPAdes) (version 2) | ecosystem: Environmental > Aquatic > Deep subsurface > Groundwater ... | reverse complement strand
CCGCCGTAATCATAAATATTACGAGAGTGCATACGGTCGTAAAGCACGCCAACACTTAAGAACATGGCGGCGGAAATAAATCCGTGGGAGATCATTTGGAACAACCCTCCTTGCATCGCCAATTTGGCAGCGTCTTCAGAACCAGATTGCATTAAAGCGAAAATGACAAAGAATCCTAGGGTCACAAATCCCATATGAGCAATGGATGAGTAGGCGATGAGTTTTTTCATATCTTTTTGTGCCAAAGCCACAAGGCCAATATACACCACAGCAATCAAAGATAATCCAATTACAACCCAACTATAATGAGAGGCTGCATCTGGCGTAATCGGTAAAGAGAATCGAATGAAACCGTAAGTCCCCATTTTCAACATGATGGCTGCTAGTACTACTGAACCACCAGTTGGGGCTTCAACGTGCGCATCAGGTAACCAAGTATGCACTGGGAACATAGGTACTTTCACCGCGAATCCAATTAAGAAGGCAAAGAAAATATAGGTTTGCGCTTCCATACTCAACGGGAGGTTATGCATTTCTAAAATGGAGAAGTTTCCTTGTTTAATACCCATATAAATCAAGGCAATCAACATGAAAATCGAGCCAAAGAAGGTATACAAGAAGAACTTGAGGGTGGCATAAATTCTTTTAGGTCCACCCCAGATACCAATGATCAAAAACATAGGTATCAACATACCTTCCCATAAAACATAGAATAGAACGGCATCTAATGCTGCGAAAACGCCATTCATTAAACCAGTCATGACTAAAAATGAGGCCATATAGAAAGAAGGTCTGTCATTGATCACTCTCCAACCCGCAATAATCACGATTACATTAATTAATGAGGTCAGTACAATCAATGGCATGGAGAAACCATCAACACCTAGAGAATAACTAATCCCCAGACTAGGTAGCCATGCTGCGTTTTCTGTAAATTGCATGGCCGCAGTTGAGGCATCAAAATGCATCCACAGAGAAACCGATAGAGCAAGCGTCACCAGTGCCACAAAAAGAGATAGCACTTTGGACAAACCCTGATTTCTCTCTCCTGCCATGGTAATCATGGCAAGCGCTCCGAAAATGGGTACCCATATTAACAGACTGAGTAATGGCATATTTAAACTTCCAACACTGTAATTGAAAACCTGAGGTTTTCTTGATTAAGATAATTTTCTTTGGGTTAAATTTCTCTGTTTGGCTTCAAAATTTGAGACTAAACCAGATACCACCAACCAATAAATCCAATTAAACCAATGAGCATAGAAAATGCGTAATGATACAAATAACCTGTTTGTACTTTTCTCAAAAGACTAGAGAAACCATTCACAGTGGCTGCTGAACCATCGACCAACAGGCCATCAATTAATTTGTTATCACTCCACTTCCACAAACTTTCACCTAGTTTTACTGAACCCTCAGCAAATACTTTTTGATTGAAGTCATCGGCATAATATTTGTTCATTAACAATGTATAAATAACACCCATTTTGGCTGCGATGGTGGCAGGAATATGAGGCATTTTGTGATAGAACAACCAGGCTACAAATACACCAGAAAACATTATCCAGAAAGTGAGTGTACCGAATGCATGTATTGCCATGTTCACGGAACCATGGAACTCATGAGCTAATTCACCCAGCACATTATGAGACTCTTCAACGGCAATCACGCCATTGAAGAAATCACCAAATAACAGGGGTTTAATGGTGTAAGCACCAATAAATATGGATGGAATTGCCAACAAGACTAAAGGCACCCAAACGACTGCAGGTGACTCATGTAAATGTGAACGCGTATGCTCATCAAAACGCTCTTTGCCATGGAATACCAAGAATAATAACCTAAAGCTATATAAAGCCGTTACAAACACGCTGGCAAGCACTGCAAAATAAGCATAACCAGAGCCATATAAATGTGATTCACCGACAGCTTCAATAATCATGTCTTTTGAGTAGAAGCCTGCAAATAATGGTGCACCAATAAGTGCCAAGGTACCAATTAACATGGTGATATAGGTAATAGGCATGTACTTACGTAATCCACCCATTTTTCTCATATCCTGTTCGTGATGCATCCCAATAATCACAGAACCTGCGGCTAAGAATAGTAAAGCCTTAAAGAACGCATGCGTCATGAGATGGAATACACCAGCGGCATAGGCAGATGCCCCCAGAGCCACAAACATGTAACCTAATTGAGACAATGTGGAATAAGCCACCACTTTTTTGATATCCTGTTGAACGACCCCTAAAAATCCCATAAAGAGTGCCGTGGTTGCACCGATGATGAGAGTCATAGACAGCGCTGTTTCTGAATATTCAAAAATTGGAGACATTCTGGCAATCATAAAGATACCAGCGGTTACCATGGTTGCCGCGTGGATCAGTGCAGAGATGGGTGTTGGGCCTTCCATTGAGTCGGGTAGCCACACATGGAGTGGAACCTGTGCCGATTTACCCATGGCACCCACCAATAACCCAATACAGATCACGGTGATCACTGACCAATGTGCATCGCCCCAAATATTGATAGTCGAATGACTTTCAGCAATCGCTGGGACTTTAGCAAATACTTCGGCATAGTCTAATGTACCAAAATAAGCCACTACGCCAGCAACCCCTAGTAGAAATCCAAAATCACCCACACGGTTGACTAAGAAAGCTTTGATATTGGCATAAATGGCCGTTGGTCGCTTATACCAGAAACCAATCAATAGATAAGAAACTAAGCCCACGGCTTCCCAACCAAAAAATAATTGCAGGAAGTTATTGGCCATCACCAACATCAACATTGAAAAAGTGAACAGGGCAATATAACTGAAAAATCTTTGGTAACCAGGATCTTCATGCATATAGCCAATGGTATAAATATGTACCATTAAAGAGACAAAGGTCACCACTGTCATCATCGTCACCGTGAGATTGTCCACTAAAAATCCCACTTCAAAATTAAATGATCCGATGTGAGCCCAAGTGTAAATCGTTTGATTGAAGATTGGGACACCATCCATCACCAGCTGCTTAAACACAACTGCCGATAGTACAAAGGAAACTAAAACACCCAAGATGGTTACGGTGTGCGCACCACTTCTACCCAATTGCTTGCCGAATAAACCCGCCAATATGGAACCGAAGAGTGGTGCCAAAACAATGGTTAATAACATATTTTCCATCTGTGTTAGCCCTTTAGTGAATCTAATTCTTCAATATCGATGGTTTTTCTATTTCTAAATAAAACCACTAATATCGCTAAACCAATCGCAGCTTCAGCAGCGGCAACGGTTAATATAAAAAATACGAAAATTTGCCCAGCAGAGTCACCTAGGTATCGAGAGAAAGCAATGAAATTGGTGTTCACAGCCAATAACATGAGTTCCACAGAAAGTAGCAAGGTAATCACGTTTTTTCTGTTAATCACAATGCCTGCTATTCCTATGGAAAACAGTATTGCGCTAACGGTGAGATAATCAGACAATGCAATCATGGTAGTTTCTCTTATTCCTTATGCGCTTGGGTCATTTGAGAATCCTCTGCAGGAATCTCGTCATAAGTTTCACTTTCCATCTTCAAAACACGAAGTCTAGAAGCTTTAGTGGCTTTAACTTGTTGGCTAACATCTTGAACCTTACGCTCACGACTTCCACGATAAGTTAAACTGATAGCGGCAATAATAGCGACTAACAATAAAACAGCCGCGATTTCAAAAGGGTAAAAATAATGGGTATAAAGCAGCATGCCTAATTCATGAATATTACTGTAATCTGCTGCATGAGCCGCAGGCAGTGGCATATTAGTTTGATTAAATAAACCACTATGTATTAAGGCATAAACCCCACCAAAGAAAACGACTATCCCGAATAAGCCAATGGGTAAATATCTGGCAAACCCCTGTTTAATCGCGGCATAATCAATGTCCAGCATCATGACCACGAATAAGAACAACACCATCACCGCACCCACATAAACCAAAATCAAAGAAACGGCCAAAAACTCAGCTTCTAATAGCAACCAAAGCACCGCAGCAGCAAAGAAACAAAGAATGAGAGAAAGCACAGCGCGTACTGAGTTACGCACACTGATCACAGCCAATGCACTCAATATGAGGAGTGATGAAAATGCATAAAAAACCAATTTTTCAATGCCCATAAATTTGTTTCTCTTTTAGTCTATCAATAACAGTCAATAACAGGATTCAATCTATTCAGTTGCCAAAGCAACAGCTTGTTAACGGTAAGGAGCTTGTGCCGCTAAATCTTCTGCAAGTTGTTTTTCATACTGATCGCCAATGGCTAGCAGCTTGGCCTTAGTCATAATATTCTCACCACGATTTTCAAAGTGGTAATCAAAAATTCTGGTTTCAACAATCGAGTCTACTGGGCAAGATTCTTCACAAAAACCACAAAAAATACACTTGAATAAATCAATTTCATAGCGGGTGGTTCTTCTTTGTCCATCGCTTTCTCTGGGACCCGCTTCAATGGTGATTGCAAGCGCAGGACAAACCGCTTCACAAAGTTTACAAGCAATACAACGCTCTTCACCATTTTCATAACGACGCAATGCATGCAGTCCACGAAATCTTGGTGACATAGGGGTTCTTTCTTCAGGATATTGGATGGTGATCTTTGTCATCCACATATACTTCCAAGTCAACTTCAAACCTTTTAACAGTTCGATGAGAAAGAATGTATTAGCAAAATCTTTTAATAATCGCATTTCAACTTCTCTTTAATTTTGTCTTTAGCCGTGTTGTCTTTAACTATTTTTTTAATCAGGCTATCAACGAATCCTACTAGTTAAACCAAGGCGCTAATTGCATTTTAGAGGCAAAGGCCACCACCACTAACCACAGAATAGTGACTGGAATAAACACTTTCCAACCCAAACGCATGATCTGATCATAACGATAGCGCGGGAAAGTGGCTCTAAACCATAAATAAGCAAACACAAAGAAACTCGATTTAATTAACAACCAAGCGATGTCAGGGATCAATGCTCCAACAGGCTCTAAATAAGGAATACCTTCTAAAGGTGACAACCAACCACCAAAAAACATTAGCGTGGTTAGAACAGAAAGCAAAATCATATTAGCGTATTCCGCCAAGAAGAATACCGCAAAGGTCATCCCCGCATATTCAACGTGAAATCCCGCGACAATTTCTGATTCACCTTCGGCAACGTCAAATGGAGCGCGGTTTGTTTCAGCTACAGCTGAGACCCAATAAATAATCATTAAGGGGAAAAGAGGTAACCAATTCCAAGTAAGTAATGAACCAGATTGTTTTTCAACAATAGTCGTGAGATTTAAACTATGGCTGACCAGCAACACGCCTACCAATGCAAAACCCATGGCGATTTCATAAGAAACGATTTGTGAAGCACTTCGTAAGGCACCCATAAAAGCGTATTTTGAGTTCGATGCCCATCCCGCAATCACCACTCCATAAACACCAATTGAAGTCATGGCTAATAAGAACATCAAGCCAATATTAATATCAGCCAGTACCAACCCCTTATCAAAAGGAATAACAGCCCAAGCAACCAGAGAAGGTGCGATAAACAGCATTGGGCCAATTAAGAACAAAGCTTTATTGGCACCCGTTGGAATAATAATTTCCTTCATGACCAATTTGATGGCATCAGCGATAGGTTGCAACCAACCTCTAGGGCCAACACGATTAGGACCAATTCTTAATTGCATATAACCAATCAGTTTTCTTTCGGCATAGGTGGTATAAGCCACCGCTAGAAAAACCGGCATGATGATCGCAACAATTTTAATCACAATCCACAATAAGTTCAGTATGGTATCCATCATATTCTGATGCCCCTAAACAATAATTAAGCGAGACTGTTAACAGCTAAGCCGTCAACAGTTGCCTGTAATGAAGTCGAATGTCTCACGAGAGCATCCACTTGATAAATATTCACTTCGCTCACATGAGTTTCGAAAGACTCTAATTTCTTAGGTGCTTTGGAAGCCCCTTTCTTAAGCTTGGTGGAGCTGTTTTTTTCCATATCCGTCAAAATATCTTCACTGGAAGTATATTCATATCCAGGTAATTCCATGAAATTACCCAAGACACGCAATACCTTCCACAACGGACGAGCTTCGCCTATGGGTGCAACAGCACCAGTAAAGGATTGCATGGTCCCGTTTACATTGACAAATGATCCTGAGGTTTCAGCAAATGCAGCAATGGGTAACATTATATCGGCGTACTCTTTCACTTTGCCATCGGCAAAACTACTAAAGGCAACCACAAAATCTGCTGACTTCAGGGCTTCCAAAGAGGTTTCACCTAGTAAAGTGTCTTTTTCAGGTTCTACATTCATTAATAACAAGGCTTTCATGTCGCCAGAAAGCATTTGCTGAACATTTTTTCCAGCGGGTAAATCATGTCCCAGCACCAAAGGATCTCGATGAGGAACAGCACCTGCTAAATAACCACCAGCACTATTCGCACCAGTAGTCAAACGACCAAAGCTTGCGCCAGTGACTTCACTGAGCTTGCGAGCAATGTTGCGTAAGGTTGAAAACTCTTGATGAGACTGGGCAATTGCACCAAAAATAATGGCCGCTTTTTCTTTTGAAATAAGCGCTTGGGCAATTTTTTGATGGGTTTCATCAGACTCAACTGTATTGAGTAAAGCGACCCAATCTTCAGTTAATTCAACGGAATTTTGACTGACAGCAGCTTTTAAAATCCCGGCTAATTGCTTGGCAAAATCACTCGCTGGCGTAATTTTATTAGCGGCCAATTTAAAATTGAAAGGGTAGTCAGTTTGATTTATGGCAAATACCTGACCTGCTTGAGTTGATTTTCTTAATCGGATCGCAGCGAGAGGCTGTTCTTTTCTGAGATTAGAACCCACCAATAAAGTTGCTTCAAGGTTTTCTAAGTCAGCCAATTCACAGCCAAGCTCTGGGAATACATCATCTAAATCATCCCCTTTGAAATCCATCTGCTTTAAACGATGATCGATATTATTAGAGCCTAATTGACGCATCAGTTTTTGGGCTAAAAACATTTCTTCTAAGGTAGCACTTGACGAGATTAAAGCACCCAAACTGTCTGCACCATATTTTTGTAATACAGCGTTTAAATTACCTACAACTCTTTCTAAAGCGACTTGCCAATCAACGCTGTTCCATTGACCATTTTCTTTGATCATAGGTTGCTGTAGGCGATTAGTATCGTTTAATGCTTGATAGGAAAAACGATCACGGTCGGATAACCAAACTTCATTTATCGCTTCATTTTCTTTAGGCACAACGCGCATGACCTTGCCATTGCGTATATGGAATTCAATATTTGATCCTAGGCAATCATGTGGCGCAATGCCAGGATGTGCTTTTAATTCCCATGCTCTGGCGCTATAGCGTGAGGGTTTAGCTGTTAATGCGCCCACTGGACACAGGTCAATGATATTGGCAGATACCTCAGATTCAACGGATTTACCAATGAAAGTTCCAATTTCTGCCGTTTCGCCTCGGCCAAGCATACCCATTTCGCGAACACCAGCCACTTCAGAACCAAAACGTACACAACGGGTACAATGAATACAGCGAGTCATTTCTGTTGAAATTAATGGGCCAATGTCTTTATCTTGTGCCACACGTTTTGCATCTTCGTAGCGAGAGCTGTCGCCACCATAACCTACGGCGATATCTTGAAGTTCACATTCCCCGCCCTGATCACAAATCGGGCAATCAAGAGGGTGGTTAATCAGTAAAAACTCCATCACGGATTTTTGCGCATCTCTGGCTATTTCCGATTGAGTAGAAACCACCATGCCTTCCGCAATGGGCGTTGCACAGGCTGGTACTGGTTTGGGAATATTGGAAACTTCCACCAAACACATTCTACAATTAGCCGCGACCGATAATTTTTTGTGGTAGCAAAAACGCGGAATATACACGTCGTGAAGATCTGCCACTTCAATGATCATGGAGCCAGGTGCAGCTTTTACTTTTTTACCATCAATTTCGATGTTGACCATCGCATTTCCCACTTTAATTTAAGACTTAAGGGTAATTAAACCTAGAAACCCTGATAATTGATTTAACCGCTTAACTTTTAACCTATTTACTTAGCGTCGACCATGGAATGACCATGTTCAATATAATATTCAAATTCATGTCGATAATATTTGAGCATACCCTGTACTGGCATGGCTGCTGCATCACCTAGTGCACAGATGGTGCGACCTCGAATACTGGCGGCTACTTGATCTAATTTGTCCAGATCTTCTAATTTGCCATGACCGTCAATGATGCGGTGTAACATTCTGGATAACCAGCCAGTGCCTTCACGACAAGGTGTACATTGGCCACAGGATTCTTCATGATAAAAGGCCGCTAAACGAGCCAACACCTTCACCATACAGGTGGATTCATCCATCACAATCACGGAACCCGCGCCAAGCATTGAACCCGCTTTGCCAATAGAATCATAATCCATGGTTAAACCCATCATGATATCTGCGGGTAAAATGGGTGTTGATGAACCGCCAGGAATGACTGCTTTTAATTTACCACCCTTCCAAACACCACCAGCCATTTCCAATAAATCGCTGAAAGGCGTTCCCATTGGGATTTCAAAATTGCCGGGCTTTTCTACATGACCCGTGACTGAAAATATTTTAGTACCACCATTTCTTGGAATACCCATATCAGCAAACCATTTACCACCTTTTTCAAGGATGACAGGAACCGATGCAAAGGTTTCAGTGTTGTTAATGGTGGTCGGTTTTCCAAATACACCAAAGTTAGCAGGGAAAGGTGGTTTGAAACGCGGTTGCCCTTTTTTCCCCTCTAGGGATTCTAAAAGCGCCGTTTCTTCGCCACAAATATAGGCACCTGCACCATAATGGGTATATAAATCAAAATCTATCTGGGTATCTAATATTTTCTTTCCTAATAAACCTGCTGCATAAGCTTCCTTCAATGCGCCTTCAAATCGAGCAATGGGTTCATAAAATTCACCTCGAATATAATTATAACCAACGGTAGCTCCCATCACATAACCAGCAATGGCCATACCTTCGATCACTTGATGAGGATTATATCTAAGAATATCTCTGTCTTTACAGGTACCAGGCTCACCTTCGTCAGAATTACAAACAGCATATTTCTGAACATCAGAATTGAGAGGCATGAAACTCCACTTGAGCCCCGTAGGGAAACCTGCACCACCTCTTCCGCGTAATGAAGACTCTTTCAAAATCGCAATGATTTCTTCTGGTGGCGTTTGTTCTTTTAGGATTTTTCTCCACATCACATAACCGCCGACACTTTCATAAGTCTTGAGCGTCCAAGGGTCATCTAAATTTAATGTTCTTAAACAAACTGATTCATGCATACGGCTTTCCTCAACTAGCGGGCTTTGCTAGACGATCTAGAATTTGGTCAATCTTCTCTGGATTGAGATGTTCATGGTAGACTTCAGCTACTTCAAACATAGGTCCACCAACGCAAGCACCTAAACATTCGACTGTTCTAAGGGTAAACAAACCATCTTTGGTGGTCTCACCTACAGAGATGTTCAATCGTTCTTTAAGATGCTCAATCACTTCATCGGAGCCTCTTAACATACAAGAAATATTGGTACAGACATTGATCACATATTGACCCACATCTTTCATGTTATACATAGAATAAAAGGTAGCGACTTCATAAGCAGCAACATGAGGAATGCCCAAGTAATCGGCAACAGCATCCATCAATTCTGGTGTGAGCTTTCCCTTATTGGCTTTTTGAACCATCATTAATCCAGCCATCACCGCAGAACGCTTTTTATTCGCTGGATATTTCGCGACCCAAACATCTAATTCTTGAGTGATTTTTGCGCCAACAAGAGCTTCTAAGGTACTCATTGATGTGATTGTTTTTAGCTGTTCAGTCATTAGCGATCAATCTCCCCAAATACAATATCCATGGTTCCGATAATGGCCACAACATCTGCAAGCATATGACCCTTGGCCATTTCATTCAGGGAGGCCATATGAGCAAAACCTGGTGCTCTGACTTTTAAACGATAAGGCTTATTGGCGCCATCAGAAGTAATGTAACAACCAAACTCCCCCTTGGGGTGTTCAATTGCCGCATAGGCTTCTCCTTCAGGAACTGAATAACCCTCGGTGAAAAGTTTAAAATGATGAATCATGGATTCCATATCATTTTTCATTTTTTCACGGCTTGGGGGTGTTACTTTATGATCTTCAGCAATCACAGGACCTGGATTATCGCGAAGCCATGCAATACATTGTTGAATAATTTTGTTGGATTGGCGCATTTCTTCAATTCTCACGAGGTAGCGATCATAACTGTCGCCGTTTTTACCGACTGGAATATCAAAATCTAGCTTGCTGTATACTTCATAGGGTTGTTTTTTCCTTAAATCCCAAGCCACGCCAGAACCTCTTAACATGGGTCCTGTATATCCCAGTTGAGAAGCACGCTCTGGTGAAATCACACCAATACCAACCGTTCGTTGTTTCCAAATTCGATTATCTGTCAACAAGGTTTCGATATCATCAACGTGAGAAATAAAGTTATCACAAAAATCTTCTAAGAAATCTAATAAAGAACCTTGGCGATTAGCATTTAACTTAGCCACTTCCTCGGCATTATGCCATTTGGAGACTTCATGTTGTGGCATGCTATCAGGTAGATCACGATAAACACCGCCTGGTCGATAATAGGCAGCGTGTAAGCGAGCACCAGAAACGGCTTCATAGGCATCCATTAATGGCTCACGATCTCTAAAGGCATAAAGGAAAACCGTCATGGCACCTATATCTAGTCCATGCGCACCAATCCATAAAAGGTGATTCAGAATGCGTGTGATTTCGTCAAACATTACTCGGATATACTGTGCTCTTTCTGGAACTTTAATGCCTAATAGTTTTTCAATGGCTAAAACATAACCATGTTCATTACACATCATGGACACATAATCCAGGCGATCCATATAGCCAATGCTTTGATTGTAAGGCTTACTTTCAGCCAGTTTTTCAGTGGCACGATGCAGTAAACCTATGTGCGGATCAGCCGCAACCACGGTTTCACCATCTAATTCTAAAATTAAGCGAAGTACACCATGAGCCGCAGGGTGCTGAGGTCCAAAGTTTAAGGTGTAATTACGAATATCAGCCATTGTTATTTTCCCCTGAAACCTGCTCTACAGCTTTTATCTCGGGCAATTCCTTTGCAGATCGGATGACTTTGGGTACCAGAATACGAGGTTCTATAGAGACTTTTTCATAGACACATCGACGTTGATTTGCGTCGTATCTCATCTCTAGGTTACCAATCAATGGGAAATCTTTTCTAAAGGGATGCCCTACAAAACCGTAGTCCGTCAAAATTCTGCGTAAATCAGGGTGACCTTCAAAAAGCAGACCGTAGAGATCGAAAGCTTCCCGCTCATACCAATCGGCACAATTCCAAACTGAGATAATACTCGGCACTAAAGGATAATCTTCATCTTCAGCAAAAACACGGACTCTTAAACGTTGGTTATGTGCCAGAGATAACAAATGAAGTACTACCGCAAAGCGTGGTTTTTTCCAAGTAGAAACCATTTGAGGCTCTTGATGGACGGCTCGTTCAAAACCAGATTCAGTTGCAGAATCTGTGGTCCAATCATCCACACCATAGGTTAGATAATCAATGCCGCATAAATCAATCAGTTCATCAAAACGAAATTGATCTTTATCTCTTAACTTTTGGCACACATCTAGATATTGAGAGGCATGGACTTCAATGGTGACTTCATTAAAATCTAAAACGGTTTCGGCTAGTTGATCACCAAACTCAGCTATCAGTGCTTGTTGGAGTTGCTTGGGATTCATACCAACGCCCCCTTCTGAATTTTTTCGTTATTTTCAGCAGCGGTGTTTTGGCGTGCAATCGTATTGGTCCGCATAATCTTATTTTTAAGCTGGATAATGCCGTATAACAAAGCTTCTGCGGTAGGCGGACAACCTGGAATATAAATATCGACTGGGACGATACGATCACAGCCGCGTACAACAGAATAAGAATAATGGTAATAACCACCACCATTGGCACAAGAACCCATGGAAATAACCCAACGTGGCTCTGTCATTTGATCATAAACTCTGCGAAGTGCAGGTGCCATTTTATTCGTTAGAGTTCCTGCAACAATCATTACGTCTGATTGTCTGGGGCTTGGACGAAAGATAATGCCAAAACGGTCAATGTCATAACGAGAAGCACCTGCCTGCATCATTTCAACCGCACAACAGGCTAAACCAAAACTCATTGGCCACATGGAACCTGTACGAGCCCAGTTGATAACTGAATCCAGAGTAGTAGTGACCACTCCCTCTTTGAGAATGCCCTCTATTCCCATTCCAGCGCTCCTTTTTTCCACTCATAAATGAAGCCGATAACCAATAGGCCAAAAAACACCATCATACTCCAGAATCCAAACCAGCCAATATTGTCAAGAACAACGGCCCAAGGAAACAGGAATGCAACTTCCAGATCGAAAATAATAAACAGAATGGCGACGAGGTAAAAACGCACGTCAAACTTCATACGTGCATCTTCAAAGGCATCGAAACCACATTCGTAAGGTTTGAGTTTGTCTTCGTCAGGCTTGTGAGGGCCCATAATGAAACCAGCGCCTATGGCTACAACGCCAATACCGACACCGATGAGAATGAAAACCAGAATTGGCAGATAGTTTTCCAACATATGCGAGCCCTTATTGAATCATTTCATTCGAAAGTGTATGGAATGAGGTTCCGCTACACTCTTTAATTAGCCGACTAGAAGCCTGTCCTAGAAAGTTTGAATTTTTTTTCATCCAGTCAATTTAAACCTTTTGGGAAAAAATAAAGTCTTACTTTACTGGGACTATTCTTTTTTGAATTTTTTTCTTATGACTTAAACTCATATTAAAGTGCATGTCACGTAATGAATTAAAGTACTTTTCATCCAGACTCAGCGTCGAACCTAGGAGCCTGTCCGAGATTTTAAATATGGTACCGAAGGCCGGACTTGAACCGGCACGGCTTACGCCACTAACCCCTCAAGCTAGCGTGTCTACCAATTCCACCACTTCGGCATAAAAATTTTTTCAAACCAGTCTCGGAGCCTGTCCGAGAATAGGCTCCTAGCAACAGAGAAATTTTATTTATCTGTTGGAGGAATGTCTTGCCTTTCTTGTTTAACAGCAGGCTCTGCAACCGCTTTTTCTGCCTCAGCTTTAACGGTTTCCGCTTTTTCTGTCTCAGCTTTAACGGCTTCCGCTGGTGCCTTGGTGTCTGTCGCTTTTACATCCACCTTGTCTGAATTAATTTCTGTATCCGCAGCTGGGATGCCAGTTTCAGCTGGATTAGGTGCTTCAACAGTCATGGTCTTTTCAATTTTACTTGCTGTATCCTGCACACCCTTATTTTTCTGAGTGGTCAAATAAGCAAGTGATAAAGCGATCAAAAAGAATGCAGTAGCCAAAACGGCGGTTGAACGGGTTAAAAAGTTGCCAGCACCCGCTGAACCAAAAACAGTTGCAGAGGCACCCGCGCCAAAAGAAGCACCCATATCTGCGCCTTTACCGTGCTGAACCAAAATCAATCCAACTAAGGCTACGGCAACAATCATAAAGGCCATTAATAAAATTTCGTACATAATCTTCCTGTTTCTTTAAACGTCTAGTATTTAACTTCTACAAATGGCTAAAAATGAATCAGCCTGCAATGAGGCTCCACCTATTAAACCACCATCTATGTCTACTTGAGAGAATAACATCTGTGCATTCTCTGCATTGACACTGCCTCCATATAAAAGGGGGATTTTATTCGCCACATCACCTGCTTCTTTTTTCAACCAGTTTCTAATGAACTGATGTATTTCTTGAGCCTGTTCCGGACTAGCTGTCAATCCAGTTCCTATCGCCCAAACCGGCTCATAGGCGATAACTGCAGAAACCATTTGTTGCGCTGTACTGGTTTCTAATATTGCTTTCAATTGCTTATCAATCACTTCAAGCATTTGATTTCGTTCTCTTTGCTCCAGAGTCTCACCAACACAAAGCACTGGAATCATTCCTTGTTTTAACACGGCTTGAAATTTTGCAGCGACTCTTTCGTTGGTATCACCAAACAATGAGCGTCTTTCAGAATGACCCACCAGCACATAGTTTACACCAAAATCCGTCAACATACTGGCTGAAACTTCACCAGTAAAAGCGCCTTTTTCATGTTCACAGATATTCTGAGCACCTAACTGGATATTGGTATCATGCAACATCTCTACCATGGGTGCTATATAAACCAAAGGCGGACAAACAACTACTTTAGCTGAAGCTGGTTGTTGTTCCAGTCCTTTTTTTATAGACTCTATCAGTAAACAGTTACTTTCCGTGGAACCATTTAACTTCCAATTACCTATGACCAGGCGTTCACGCATAAAATTAAGACTCCTGTTCCATAGCCGTCAGCATTCAAAATACTCGCTGACATACCTATCTGTAAGCGGGCGCAATATTACAAGAGTCAAAAAGAACTTACAAGCAAAAAGCGCAGCATCTGATGCCAGATTGTAAATTTTTCAAATATTTCTAACGATTTCAGCCAATCTTTCTGCGGATGCGCTAATTTCGCTCATTTCAACCCCCTCCACCATGATCCTGATCAAGGGTTCGGTGCCAGAGGCTCTTAAAAGGACTCTCCCTCGATTTTTTAAGAGGTTTTCCTCCACTTTTACTGCCTGTTTGATGATTTGGTTTTTCATGGGCTGCATTCTTTTAGCCACAGAGACATTGATAAGTACCTGAGGCATGATCTCCAATCCCTCCAATGCTTGATGGAGCTCAAGGTTTGCTCTCACTAAATTCACCAATACCTGTAAAGCGGCAATAATTCCATCACCGGTGCTGGTGACCTCTCGGCAAATAATGTGTCCCGAAGATTCGCCGCCGAGTTGCCAGTTATTTTCTTTTAACATCGCCATCACATGACGATCACCCACATCTGAACGTAAAAATGGAATATCCAGCTGGGATAAAGCTTGCTCCAATCCCAAATTGCTCATCAATGTACCCACAACCCCACCTTCAAGCAGCCCCTGTTTTTTCAGCTGAGAAGCTAATATATAAATGATCTGATCTCCATCAATAATATGACCAAACCGATCAATCATCACGACTCGGTCGCCATCACCATCAAAGGCAATACCCAAATCAGCTTGTTGTTCTAAGACTATATCTCGCAGTTTTTCAGGATGAGTAGAACCACATTGATAATTGATATTGATACCATCTGGTGAAGCGGCAGTGGTAATCACTTTAGCTCCCAGCTCTTCAAATACTGCTGGTGCAATATTGTAGGTAGCCCCATTGGCGCAATCCAGCACGATTTTCAAACCTTTTAAGGATAAGTTTCTGGGCACGCTACTTTTGCAAAATTCGATATAACGACCTCTTGCATCATTTAAACGTCGCGCTTTACCGAGTTGATCTGTCGCTACGGTACTCATCGTCTGATTGAGCCAATACTCAATCTGTAATTCAATTTCATCATCCAGCTTGGAGCCATCATCGCTAAAAAACTTGATGCCATTATCAAAATAAGGATTATGTGAGGCGCTGATAACGATACCAGCACAGGCTCTAAAGGTTTGAGTTAAATAGGCAATTCCCGGTGTTGGCATAGGGCCAAGCAGGACAGCATCAACACCCGCAGCAATCAAACCCGCTTCCAGTGCCGACTCAAACATATAGCCCGAAATTCTGGTATCTTTACCAATTAACACTTTTTTGTTGCCCGCGCCCGCGAGAGCCTTACCTGTGGCCCAGCCTAAGCGTAAAGCAAAATCGGCAGTGATAGGATATTCTCCAACTTTTCCGCGTACACCATCTGTTCCAAAGTATTGTCGAGTCATCTAAAAACCTTTATAGGGGGAACTATCAATTAGCCATTTAGCGTCTGCAATATTTTCAGGGCATCAACTGTTTCGGCTACATCATGCACTCTTAAAATTTTAACACCCGATTGCACCGCTAAGATAGCAGCGGTAACACTCGCGACCATTCGCTCTGCAACAGCTTTACCGGTTATTTCACCCAGCATAGACTTTCGTGAAACACCACAAAGAACGGGATAATCTTTGCTAATGATTTTAGGTAGCTCTTTAAATAATTGCACATTATGATGAATTTTCTTACCAAAACCAAATCCTGGATCTAAAATAATATTCTCTCGGCGAATCCCTGCCAACTGTGCCTGTTTTGCTCGAGCTAAAAGGTAGCTGAGAACCTCGTCTGTTACATTTTCATAAGCAGCATGATCCTGCATGGTTTCAGGCATTCCTTTCATGTGCATTAAACACACTGGGAGATTGGCAGACGCAAGCAATTCTAAAGCACCAGGCGATTCCAGAGCGGTAACATCATTAATCATAGAAACCCCCTCAGCAATAGCGAGCTGCATCACCTGGGTTTTTCTAGTGTCGACTGAAATCGCACAATCCATCCCTTTTAGGGCTTGCAACAAAGGAATTATCCGATCAATCTCTTGTTGCACAGTAACAGTTTTAGCCCCAGGCCTAGTGGATTCCCCACCAATATCCACAATATCAACACCTTGAGAAATCATGAGCTCAACTTTTTCACAAGCTTTTTCAGGTTCTATAAAAGAACCACCATCAGAAAATGAATCAGGGGTAACGTTTAAAATCCCCATCACCAAAGGTTTAGTGCTAGTTAAATTTATTTTTTGGAATGAGGAATGACTCATGTATTAATGGTAAATCACAGTGAAAATTATAGAGATGGTGCATTCTACCTCATTTCTGCCTAATATCTTAATATTATCCTAAAAACAGCGGATCCCCAAAGGTCAGCATTTCAATAGGAACAAAAGGTATTTCACAGAAGCACAAATATAAAAAATTTGGTGCATTGGTCAATCGAAGTTATAATCCCAACACTTTAATTAATAAGGCAACATTATGGCTGGCATGACTCCTTTATTTGGTTTATTTGCTAAATCTCCTCTAGGACCTATTCAACAGCATATGGATCTGGTTTCTAAAACAGCAAAATTATTACCGAGCTTCTTTGCTGAGTCTCAAGCAGGTGCTTGGAAAAATGCAGAAACTATTTACAAAGAAATCTGTGCTTATGAAAGTCAGGCAGATGCTGTTAAACGAGAGTTAAGATTAAACCTCCCTAAAGGTCTATTCCTAGCTGTTTCACGTACAGACTTGTTAGATCTTTTGAGCAAGCAAGATAAGATTGCCAATAAAGCTCAAGATATTGCAGGAATTTGCGTTGGCCGAAAAATGCAATTTCCTGTGTCAATGACCGAAGCCCTAACAGCCTATGTTAAAAGATCTGTTGACGCTGTCAAAAAAGCCACCAAAGTCATCAATGAGCTAGACGAACTACTCGCAACTGGCTTCAAAGGAAAAGAAGTTGCCTTAGTCGAAGACATGATTAAGGAGCTTTCAACCATTGAATCTGACACCGACAAACTACAACGTAAAATTCGTAAGCAACTTTTTGCCTTAGAAAGCACATTACCAGCTGTAGATGTCATGTTCCTTTATAAGGTTATTGACTGGTTGGGTGAATTAGCCGATAGAGCACAAACTGTAGGCTCTCGTCTTGAAACAATGATTGGCTAAAATTTATTGAGCCAATCAAGGCTTTTGAAGCATTTAGCAACTCAAGATTATATGGTTGTTTTTTGTTGATTTTGATAAAAAAAACAGTTGGTTATATTTCAAAATAGGTAAAGCATTGTGACTGAATTCTTCGCTCAAAACGGCACAACCCTTGTATGGATGGCTGGCATTGTTGGCTTATTTATGGCTTGGGGTGTTGGCGCCAATGATGTGGCTAACGCGATGGGAACATCTGTTGGTGCTGGTGCACTAACCATTAAGCAAGCCATTATTATTGCTATGATTTTTGAATTTACAGGTGCTTTTTTGGCAGGGGGAGAAGTCACCGCAACCATACGTGAAGGTATTATTAATTCAGCATTGATGGTAGATAAACCCGATCTGCTGGCGCTCGGGATGATTTCTTCATTACTCGCAGCTGGTATCTGGCTACTGATCGCTTCTAAATTTGGCTGGCCAGTTTCTACAACCCACACTATTGTTGGGGCAATTGTGGGATTTAGTGCCATTGGCATTGGCATTGAAGTGGTTCATTGGAGCAAGGTTGGCACCATTGTTGCCAGTTGGGTGGTTTCCCCCTTATTGGCAGGCACCTTATCTTTTTTAATTATTCAAAGCGTTCGCAAGCTTATTTTTGAAACGAATGACCCCATGAAAGCTGCCAAAAAATATGTCCCTGTATACATGTTTGTTACTGGCTTTGTATTAGCCTTGGTGACAGTTTTTAAGGGATTAAAGCATGTTGGCATCCATCTTTCCAGCCTTGAATCTGTGGCCATTGCCACAGGTGTTGGGCTATCGGTGGCTGTGACTGGCATTTTCTTCATCAGCAAAATCAAAGTGGTAAAGCATGAGAACAAAAATTACCATTTTGCCAGCGTTGAACGTGTATTTGGCATTTTAATGATTACAACAGCCTGCGGCATGGCCTTTTCCCATGGTTCAAACGATGTGGCCAATGCCATTGGGCCTTTAGCCGCAGTCGTGAGCATTGTTGCTCAGGGTGGCGTTATTTCGGCGAAATCACAACTCCCTACTTGGATCTTGTTAGTGGGCGCCATGGGAATTGTATTTGGCCTTGTCACCTATGGTCACAAAGTGATGGCAACTATCGGCAAAAAAATCACAGAATTAACCCCTAGTCGTGGTTTTGCGGCTGAACTAGCAGGAAGCACCACGGTGGTCATCGCCTCATCAACTGGTTTACCAGTGTCTACCACTCATACATTAGTGGGAGCTGTGTTAGGGGTTGGGCTGGCAAGAGGTATCGCAGCGCTTGATTTGACCGTGTTACGTTCCATTGTTATTTCATGGATTATCACGCTCCCAGCGGGTGGCTTGCTCTCCATTCTGTTCTTTTACATCCTTAAATCTATATTTATAGGTTGATGGACAATAATTTTTGGTATCCCGTCATGTTCAGTTTTTTAACACACCGCAAAACAACCCCATTTAGTCTTTATTGTCTGTTGGCTGGATTATGGTTATCGGGACAGAGTTCCGCTGCGAATGAAGTTATCATGGATATTTCCCACGCAAACATCAATGGGACCGTTTATGTAACAGATGCGTTAACGATCCCTCTGCGAAGTGGCCCAACAGATGCCTATCGCTTTATTGGTGAGCTAAGTGCTGGCACCCAGCTTAAATTACTTGCACAAGATCTTGAAAATAAGTCCAGTCATGTGGAAGATCTTAATGGCAAAAAAGGCTGGGTTTCGAGTCGATATTTGACACTTTCCATGGGTGCATCGGAACAACTCCTCAAAGCTAACCAGCAATTAGAAGATCTTAATCAGAAGTTAGATTTACAACAGCTACAAAATAAAGATTATCAATTTAGCATGGATAAACTCACCCAACACAATACAACACTTCAAGAGCAAGTATCCGAATTACAAAATAAACTAGAAATTGAACAACAAAAATACCTTCGCCTCTCAGACAATAAAAGGTTTGAACCCTTTTATATGGGAGCTATTGTCGCTTTCGTGTTTTTGATTGTGGGATTGTTTTTAGGTCGCCCTAAAAAACGTGGTGATGGCTGGAGCTAATCTAGTCCCATAAATCTGCTTCTAGCTCAACGCCTAAGCCCAACACGGTTCTATTGGCATAGTTAAAATAAGCAACTACTTGGTTTAACTCAAGTATTTCACCATCATCAAAACCCAGTGCTTTACAGTGTAAAACTAGGGATTCATCCACTTGACAGGGCTTAACGGTCAACTGCCATGCATATTTTAACCCTGCGGCTTGTTTTTGTTCAAAGCATCCCCCAAAATCAATGGCTTGGGTTAAGTTTTCTTCAAACACTTGCCTCATTTCCTGAGTTTTTGTTTCATCTTGAACAAGTTCTTTTAGCCCATCAAAATGATGAGTTACGCAATAATGGCAATTGTTAATTAAGCTGACATACACCCCTATCGCTTCAAGATACCATCTCGGTAATTGATTGCCTTCATGATGAAGGACATTTTTATACAGAGAAATATGTCCCTCCATTGCCTGAGGTCGAAGGCTATGGGCTTTCATAATATTATCTATATGACCATTAGCATCTTTCACTCTCTGGTAACATTTTCTTAATTTTCCTTGAGATACATCATATTCAATTGTGCTTATCCAACTCATCATTTCATTCTCACCAGAAATAGGAAGGTTAATTTAACAAACCCCTAACATCCGTCAATTCTTTTCTTTGCAATAGGCCAACAAAAGGTATAATTGTGACAATTTAATGCAGCCGATTGACAGATTTTACTTTATATAACCAGAGCTCCACAAGAACTCGACTTTTAAGGTGTACACATCATGTTTAAAGCCTCTAACCTACTTAGCGAAACGCCCTCTGTCACCACTCTGCAAGATTGGAAACAGGCCATATTTGACAATTATCAGGTAGACGAAACAGATTATATTGAAGAACTACTTACTCTAACAGACTCCGATTCCTCAACACTCAGTGCGGTCACCGCACATACGGTTGATTTAATTAAACGTGTGCGTGCTAAAAGTGATAAACGAGATACCATCGAATCATTTTTACATCAGTATAGTTTGGACACCAGTGAAGGCGTGGTGTTGATGTGTTTGGCCGAAGCACTATTGCGTATACCAGATGCAAACTCCGCCAACAGCTTAATCAAGGATAAATTAGCCACCGCTGATTGGTCTAGTTATTTAGGTAAAAGCGACTCTTGGTTGGTCAATGCCTCTTCTTGGGGTTTGGTTTTAACCGGTAAATTTGTCAAATTAGATGCCGACTTTACTCAAAAATCTGTAGGTATTTTAGCTAAAACCATCAACAAAGCGGGCGAACCTATATTAAGAACTGCGTTAAACCAAGTGATGAAGTTTATGGGAAGACAGTTTGTATTGGGGCGAACCATCAATGAAGCGCTAAAGCGTGGTAAAGAGTCTCATAAAAAAGGCTACACCCATTCTTTTGATATGTTGGGTGAGGCCGCTTTTACCGATAAAGATGCACAAAACTATCTGGAAGCTTACGCAAAAGCGATTCAGACACTGGGTGAACAGCCTCATCCTAAGGATGTGTTAGCCCCTAGTATTTCAATCAAGCTATCAGCCCTTCACCCTCGCTATGATGTATTTAAAAGAGAACGTGTGTTAGAAGAATTAGGGCAAAGATTACATTATCTTGCCTCTTTGGCCAAAAAACTGGATGTCGCTATCAGTATCGATGCCGAAGAAGCCAATCGATTAGAACTCTCATTAGATTTGTTTGAACAACTTTATCGTAGCCCAGTTTGTCAAGGTTGGGCTGGGTTAGGTATTGTGGTTCAGGCTTATTCTAAACGAGCCTTACCCGTCCTTGGCTGGCTCAACGCTCTTGCAACAGAAGTGGGTACTCGCATACCAGTGCGATTGGTTAAAGGCGCTTATTGGGATTCTGAGATTAAATGGTCACAAATTGGCGGTTATCCAGGTTACCCAGTCTTTACCCGTAAAGCCTCCAGTGACGTCTCATACTTAGCTTGTGCTCGTTATTTATTAAATCTTAGCGGTTCTTCGATGCTCTATCCACAGTTTGCTACGCATAATGCCCAAACCATTGCCAGCATTCTATCTCTAAGCAAGGGTTCAAGAGACTTTGAATTTCAACGTTTGCATGGCATGGGCGAAGTTTTATATGATGAAGTTTTGGAGGAGCAACGCAAATTAAATACACCCGTGAGTTGCCGCATTTATGCGCCTGTGGGTCTTTATAATGAGCTACTGCCTTATTTGGTGCGCCGACTCTTAGAGAATGGCGCCAACTCGTCTTTTATCCATCAATTAGTGGATGAAAATATCGCGCCAGAAACTCTCGCTGCACATCCTGTCACCACCTTAAAATCCTATTCCACATTGGCGAACAACAAAATTCCCTTAGCTCCCGATATGTATGGTGCGCAACGTAAAAACTCTCAGAGCTATAACCTTAGAATCGAGTGTGACAAACAACCCTTTATGCAACAACTTGAAGGACTTCTGAAAAAACAATGGCATGCTTACCCCATTATCAATGGCAAAAAAATCACCAATGAAGATTCGTTACAAATCAGCTATTGCCCCTACAATATTGAACAACAAATTGGAACTCGATGTGAAGTCAATGAGGCACAACTCCTTGAAGCTTTAGATATCGCTTACAAACATTATGGAAGCTGGAGTCATACGCCTGTAACCAAACGAGCTGAATGTCTCAGAAAAGCGGCCGATATCATGGAAGAGCAAATGCTAGAACTGATTGCCATTTGTACTCAAGAAGCAGGCAAGACTTTAGAAGATGGTATTGCCGAGGTTAGAGAAGCTGTTGATTTCCTACGTTATTATGCGGTTCAAGCGGAACAAGATTTTAAGGAAAAAGTACTTCCTGGCCCCACTGGGCAAAAGGATGTAATTCGACTTGAAGGGCGAGGTGTATTCGCCTGTATCAGTCCCTGGAATTTCCCTTTAGCCATTTTCACTGGACAGGTTGCAGCAGCGCTTGCGGCAGGTAACGCGGTGCTTGCCAAGCCAGCAGGTCAAACATGTATTATTGGTTGTAGAGCCGTAGAAATTTTTTTACAGGCTGGCATCCCTAAAGAAGTGTTGCACTTTATCCCCGGTAGAGGCTCATTGATTGGTAAAAAGGTACTCACAGATAATCGTATAGCGGGCGTTTCTTTTACAGGCTCAACCGATACTGCGGTTCAAATCAATCAGACATTAGCCTCAAGATCGCATGCCCCTATTGGTAGTTTAATTGCAGAAACTGGCGGTCAAAATTGTATGATCATTGACAGCTCTGCATTGCCTGAACAGATTGTGGCTGATGTTATTCGCTCAGCATTTACCAGTGCGGGACAGCGTTGCTCTGCCTTACGTATTGCTTATATTCAAGAAGAAATTGCACCCCGCGTTCTCGAATTGTTAGAAGGTGCAATGGCGCAATGGCAATTAGGTGATCCCTCTCAACTTGCCACAGATTCTGGCCCTGTTATTGATGCAGGAGCCAGAGATGAATTACAAGCTCATATTGATGCGCTAAGTAAAACGCACAAACTGATTGCGCAAGCACCCTTACCCGCCAATGCCAGCCAAGGTTATTATGTGCCTGCTACGGCTTTTGAAATCGACAGTATCAATGATCTCAAGCAAGAAAACTTTGGGCCTATTTTGCATATAGTACGATATAAATCTAAAAATATCGAAAAAGTGCTTCAAGAAATCAATGATTATGGTTATGGATTAACCTTAGGTATTCACAGCCGTAACCAAGGTTTTGCCAATTACATTACCAATAAAATTAAAGCGGGAAATATTTATATCAACCGCGATATGATTGGTGCCGTTGTAGGGGTTCAGCCATTTGGTGGTCAAGGCTTATCAGGTACAGGTCCTAAAGCAGGCGGCCCTTATTATTTGCATCGTTTTTGTACAGAGAAAACTATCTCCAATAACACTTCAGCAATCGGTGGAAATACCACTTTGTTGTCCTTAAACGATAACTAGATAATCCTATAGATGTCCATTGACATTTCCGAAGCATACCTCAAGCATTTACAAATCCAGTTGCCATCGTTGCAACTGGGTGAGTTTATCGCAAGCTGCCAAACGCCGCTGCGAAAAAGTATTCGAGTCAACAGTTTAAAAATTTCTGTCGCTGATTTTTTGAAACGCATGGCTCAGTACCAATGGAAATTTTTTCCCATTCCATGGTGCCAAGAGGGATTTTGGATTGAAAGACCAGAAGCGCAAGAAGAGTCAATGCAATTGGGCAATTATCTTGAACATCTGCTGGGCCTTTTTTATATTCAAGAAGCCAGCTCCATGTTACCGCCAGAAGCATTAATAAATACTTTGCAACTGCCCCCTGAATTAATATTAGATGTTGCCGCAGCGCCGGGATCTAAAACCACACAACTCATTGCAAAAACTCACAATAAAAGTTTGGTGGTCGCCAATGAACTATCAAGTTCTAGATTAAGATATCTCCATGGTAATTTATGCCGTTTAGGATGTAGTCAAAACTTATTAACCCATAAAGATGGGCGAGAGTTTGGCTGTTTAGCCCCCAATACTTTTGATGCCATTTTACTGGATGCCCCCTGCACTGGCGAAGGCACGATCAGAAAGAATCATGATGCTTTAAAAAATTGGGATCTCAATGCGGTCATTGAAATGATGCATCTGCAAAAAGAACTGATCCAGTCAGCTTTTTCCGCGCTCAAACCCGGTGGACATTTGGTGTATTCTACCTGCACCTTATCTCAAGAAGAAAATCATCAAGTCTGTCAGTCTCTATTAGATTCAAAAGCTGAAAACTGTGAGATTGTTCCATTAAATCATCTGTTTGAGGGTGCAGAAAAAGCTGTAACCTCCCAAGGATACTTGCATATTCTTCCCCATATTTTTGATAGCGAAGGCTTCTTTGTGGCCTGCTTCAAAAAAATGGCAAGTAACAACTCCTTGATGCCACCAACTTTAACAACAGGCGCGAGTTGGCAACCCTTGCCCTCAAAAACGCAAGTGGCACTCATAGAGTTTTTGCAACAACAATTCTCATGGACACTCGCCTTAGAGAGTAAGAAATTGTTTATGCGACAACAAGATAAATTTGAAGAAATTTGGTTATTCCCTTCTCAAATAAATTCCCTACCACAAAACTTTCCCATTAATCGTTGTGGTATTAAATTAGGAGAATGCCGTCAGAAAGGAAAGCGCTTTGACTTTAGATTAAACTATGAATTTGCTATTGCTTTTGGTCAACATTTTCAAACAGGTTGCTATGCCTTAAACACTGCACAACTCGAACAGGTGATCCAAGGTAAAGATGTTGATTTAACAGAAACACTCAACATAAAAGGGGA
>Ga0210032_1000604_pt1 | contig 25307 bp, 25 predicted proteins | sample CryGeyCG2114_250_2_FD_185458 | JGI IMG/M metagenome (GOLD analysis project Ga0210032, IMG submission 185458) | Groundwater microbial communities from aquifer - Crystal Geyser CG13_big_fil_rev_8/21/14_2.50 (SPAdes) (version 2) | ecosystem: Environmental > Aquatic > Deep subsurface > Groundwater ... | reverse complement strand
AGACCGACTTATTTCGGTATGCAATATACCGAGCAACAAAGTGTATGATCTTATTCAGGAGTTTTGGCCCGGTCCCTTAACTTTGGTTTTACCGAAAAAACCAAACGTCCCCGAGATTGTCACAGGTGGATTTCCTAACGTTGGGGTTAGAATGCCTGACAATTTGATTGCACTGGAATTAATTAAAGAAAGCGATACCCCAATTGCGGCTCCCAGCGCTAATCTTTTCGGCCATTTAAGCCCAACCCGCGCCGGACACGTTCAAAAGCAGTTTGGCGACAAAATTGATATGATCCTTGATGGCGGTAAATGCAGCGTTGGAATTGAATCCACTATTCTTTTAGTTGAAGAGGAAGAAGTTACGTTATTGAGACCGGGAGGAATTCCTCTTGAATCTCTTAGAGAAGTAATTGGAGAGATTACACTCTTTCCCAAAAAAACTGATCGGCCCAATTCTCCCGGACAACTGGCTTACCATTATTCTCCTCAAACACCGCTTCGGATTTTAACAATTGAGAATATTGAAAAGTATAAAGATGAAAAAATTGGTGCAATATTCTTTAAAGGGAATGATTCGAAATTTAAGTTTGAAAAGGAAATTATTTTATCTCGTTCAGGTTCTCTAAGCGAAGCGGCTGCCAATCTTTTTTCCACGCTTCACAAGCTTGATGAGCTGCAGCTCGGCTGTATCCTCATTGAACCAATCCCGCAGGAAGGGCTTGGCGTAGCTTTGATGGATCGTATTCAGAAAGCTATTGCGAAGTATGAGATGAAGCAAATATTATGAATTGCTTTTTTACTTCAGAGCGTTTTATTTTGCCGATAGCGGATTTTGGCAGTTCTTCTACTTGAAAATATTTTTTCGGAATTTTGAAGGCAGGTAGGTGCCTCTTTAGAAAAATTTTTAATGCTGATAAATCAATTTTTCTCTTGTCTTTTGTAACTACGGCAGCAACAACAATTTCACCCCATTTGTTATCCGGTATACCGAAGACACATGCTTCATCTACATTTTGGAATTGCAAAAGTACTTTTTCAATTTCAATAGGTGAGAGGTTTTCTCCACCGCTAACGATCAAATCGGTTCTTCTGTTTTCTAAATAGAGGTAACCATCGGTATCATAATATCCAAAATCACCGGTCAAGTAGAAGCCATTATAAAATGCAGAGCTTGTATCCGCTGTATTAGAAAAATATTCTTTAAAAACGGAGAATGCCTTTACTCCGATTTCACCAATTTCATTTTGATGAAGGACATTTTTTCTTGCGTCGAAAATTTGAATCTCGACTTGATTTAATGGTTTCCCGATAGATTTTGGTTTGCAAACGAAATCTCCCGGAGTTAGAATGGTTATGAAGGCAGAGGTTTCCGTTGAGCCATAAACTTTATAAATTTTCCACCCCAGATTAGAAGCAGTAGAAAGCATCGCATCGGCGGCAAATCCGCCGCCAATCAATGCAGCACGTAGCTCTTTATTTGGTTGAGTTGGATCTTCACAAATACGTTTTAACTGTGTTGGGACAAGCGATATAAGGGTTGGTTTTAAAATCTTCAAATTTCTCTTTAAGGTAGTGAATTCGTTAGACTCGGGAAGAATTACCTTTGAACCGGCAAGAATAGCCCTTACAAGAATTGAAAATCCTCCGATATGATAGAGGGGCAGATTGAGATACCACGAATCTTTTTTAGAAAACTTGAAGATCGAGTCTCCTGTTTTAAATGCGGCGGACAAATTTTTGTAACTCAATGGAACGGCTTTTGGTTTGCCGCTTGTTCCTGATGTAAACAATAAAACGGCTGTACCTGAGTCTTTAAAATCGTTTGGAATTAATTTATTACCCGAAAAAGTATTTGAGGTGACAAACTTTTTTATGGTAGGAAAATAATCAGCAAAATTGTTTTCACAAATGGTGCATTCAGCATTGAGAAAATTTATTTTGTTTTCCAGTTCGTTTTTAAGAAGATGAACATTAAGCGGAACGGGGACTGCACCGGTTCGCCATAAACTGAGCACACTAAGAATAAGATCGAAAGAGTTAGTCATCAAAATTGGTACGAGTTTCTGATTGGTCAATCCTGCCGAAAGCATTTTCGAAGCAATGACTTTTGTCGCTTCAGAAACTTGTTCGTAAGTAAAAGAGAAGAAATCACCCGTTCGATCAACTCGATGAAGTAGAGAAAGATCCAACATTTCAGATTTTTCCACCAGGGTATGGTGTACGACTAAAAATTTGTTGTTGCTAAGATTTTCAAATTGAGCAAAAGGAGTAGAGAAAAACCCCTGACGGATCATAAAATACAACCAAGGGAAAGAAGGAAACCGAAGAGAGCTGAAAACTTCGCCGTTAATTCAAGCGCTGAATTTAATTGTATACCGCTCTGTTTAAAAATTGAAAGCATTAATTTATATGCAAGCGGAAGCGTTAGGTAGGGAAGAAAAATCCAGAAGCTAAAATTATAATTTGCGTACATGAGAAAGGGAACAAAGAACGAAGAAAAGAGTAAGATCACATATTCATATCGGGAAAAACTTTGCCCGAACGTAACCGCTAATGTATTCTTCCCGGCAGCTTTATCCTGGTCTCTATCCCGGTAATTATTCACAACAAGAATATTAGTTATTAATGCACCAACTGGAATTGCAGCAATAAATGCGATGGTGGATATTTCTTTTGTATTGACAAAAAATGTTCCTACCGTTCCTACGAAACCAAAAAAAAGAAAAACAAAAAGTTCTCCGAGTCCATGATAAGCCAGGGGATAAGGTCCCGCTGTATATGCGAGTGAAGCTATTATCGAAAGTAACCCGATAATCAAAATAAAATTGCCGGCGATATAAACCAGATAAAGCCCAAGAAGAAATGCTAACCCAAAGTTATAAATTATAACGATTTTCATTTGACGAGGGGATACTAACCCAGCATTGAGAACGCGTATGGGACCGATTCGTTTTTCCGTATCGGCGCCTTTCAGAAAATCGTAGAGATCATTAGTAAAATTTGCACCGACTTGAAAAAGTATTGAGCAGAGAAGGGCAACGATTGAAGCCGTGAGATTTAATTTCCCCTCAGCAAAAGCCAAAGATGCGCCAACAATGACAGGCACAAAAGCTGCAAATAAAGTTTTTGGTCTACTTGCAAGAAACCAAATTTCAAAAGTTGAATATTTTCTTTTAGTCATTAGGGAAGCTTTGGATATTTGTTGAAGTTAGGTTTTCGTTTCTCCAAATAAGCTTTCTTTCCTTCTTGCGCTTCTTCGGTCATGTAATAAAGCAACGTAGCATTTCCGGCAAGTTCTTGAATTCCCTGTTGCCCATCAAGCTCAGCGTTAAATGCAGATTTTAATAGGCGAAGAGAAAGAGGGCTCATCTCCAAAATTTCTTTTGCCCATTGTACGCCTTCATCTTCTAACTGATCAACAGGGACAACTTTATTGACCAATCCCATTTCATATGCTTCAGAAGCATTATACTGCCGGCACAAATACCAAATTTCACGCGCACGTTTTTGACCAACGAGCCTGGCTAAATAACTTGCACCGAAACCTCCATCAAAACTTCCGACCTTAGGACCGGTTTGTCCGAAGACTGCGTTATCGGCTGCAAGGGTTAAGTCGCAGACAACATGTAAAACATGCCCCCCGCCGATTGCATAACCGGCAACTAAAGCAATAACCGGTTTTGGAATACTTCGAATAAGTTTTTGCAGATCGAGTACATTTAAACGGGGAATACCATCGCCGCCGATATAACCTTGATCTCCGCGGATTCGTTGGTCACCGCCGGAACAAAATGCATATTTGCCATCGCTTGCAGGTCCTTTTCCTGTTAACAAAACCACTCCAATTGATTGATCTTCACGTGCATCGTTAAAAGCATCTAACATTTCAATTACCGTTTCGGGACGAAATGCGTTGCGTACCTCGGGTCGGTTAATGGTCACTTTTGCGATGCCGCCCATTTTTTCATAAAGAATATCTTTATAGTCTTTGGCTTTGATCCAATTTAGTTTCATTGAAAATCCATTTTCTAGTTTTATCATTTCAAAGTTTGTAAAAATTCTCTTATCAAATTTACAAAAACCTTCGGTTTTTCCAGATGAAGATTGTGTCCGGCATCTTCAATTATTTTGTGTATCGAATTTGGAAAAAGTGTTTCCATTTCGTTTTGAATTGCTGTGTATTTTGCATCAAGGCTGCCAGAAAGTAACAATGTGGGAATTTTAATTTCCGGCAGTGCACACCATAGATTTTTCATTTCACCTTGACCAAAACATCTCAAAGAGTTTGATAATCCGGTTTTCGAATTTGACCTGGTTTTCTTCTTTAGAGTTGAAATTTGTTTTTTTTGTGGAAGATTCTTTTGAGAAGCAAAAAGAGGTTGATTCTGCCAGAACGTAAAAAAATCTATTAAAGTATTATTCTTAATAAATGAGATCAGATCAGCATCATATTTTCGTCTTACTTTTTGCTCTAATTTAGTTTTGAGCCCGGGTGAACTACTTTCTAAAATTAATGCTTTAATTTTCCCGGGATACTTGTTGGCGAATTGCAATGCAAGCCTTCCCCCCATTGAATAACCGGTGAGGACGACACCGGTTAATTTCAGTCTGCATGAAATATCACTAATTAATTGCACGAGAAATTTAGTTTGATAGAATTTAGTGTTATCCGGTTTGCTGCTTTTGCCGAAACCAGGCAGATCAATTGCAATGAGTTGAAAATCAGAATCAAGAAGAGAAATAATTTCTTCCCAATCGCCGGAAGACCCGCCAAATCCATGCAGAAAAAAGATACCCGGTTTACCCGGATTTGATCTTCTAAAATTTTTCTTTACAAATACAGAAATATCTTTGAAAGTAAGAAACATTTCTTATTCCAATTCTGATAAGAGAGCGCATATACTATCCAAAAAATAGATGGCACGGCTTGTTTTTCTAACATGATTTTGGATCATCATTGAAAAAGAAAGTTGGTGATTATTTTTTGTTGTAACGTAACCTGAAAGGGCAGAAACACCGCTTATGGTTCCGGTTTTAGCTCGCACATTATTTTCCGCCAAAGTTCCTCGCATTCTTCGCCTAAGAGTTCCATCAACTCCGGCTAATGGGAAAGATAGTGACAATGTTTTATACAATTCAGGCTGTTGGAAATATAAATATATTAAAACTGCATTGAGCAGTTCGGTTGAAACAAGATTGTAGTGGGAAACTCCGCTGCCATCAACAATCCTGTAATTGTCCGGCACCATTCCCGCTATTGTAATCAAACTATCAACAAGAAGAATTCCATTCATGGGAGTTGCCGGCTTTCCGTAGAACTTATATGCCAATGCTCGAAGCGTCATTTCGGCGCTGAGATTATCGCTTTGTTTGTTCAGGTTAGCGATAACGTCTGTAAATTTTCTTCTGATAGTAAAGAGATGTTTTGCATTTCCAGGCAAACGCAACGTGTTTATAGAGCCGATAAAACCGATCCCGTTCCTTTCTAATTCTTCTTTTGCTAATGATAAAAAATATTTTTCCGGGTTAAAAATGTTAATTTCATATTTGAAATCATGGTCGCTTCGATTAATGGCTCCTTTGACAATGATATTATTTTTTCTGTTGACAAAATCTCTGGTGATTTCAAGTGAGGTTCGTCCAGCAGTATTCGTCATCGCCAAATTTTCGATTTCTAAATAATTTGTTGCCGGTTCAAGAAGTACTTTTGGCGCGCTACCGTTTTCAGTTGGTTGTACAAGGACTTTAACCGCGTTATCATTGATTGTGAGTGGAGTGAGATATGGAAAATCGGTTGATGGATCATCGTCCCACATCCAGCCGTTTCCCCAGAAAAGTGAATCAAGCATTGAAACATCGCCGTAAATATTTCCTTCAACATGGTCCACTCCCAGGTTTTTTACTGATGAAACTAAAACTTGTAAATCGGCAGAAGTAAAATCAGGGTCGCAGCCACCGACGAAAAATAAGTTTCCGAAGAGTGTTGAGTCGCTGATAAATCCATCGTAATAGAGGGAGGTTTCGAAAGAGAAATCTTGCCCCAGGAAAAGCAATCCTGCAGCAGAAGTGAGTATCTTCATGTTTGAAGCTGGATGCATAAGCATTGTATTATTTTTCTGATAAAGTTTTCTATTTGCTGTGAGATCAAAAATATCAACTGAAATTGACGCGGTATCAAAGAAAGATGCGGAAGTCAAACTATCCAATTTTAAGGTCATGTTCTTTTGGGTGGTTTGTGTGTAAAGCACAAGAGTAAATAAAATAACTGCGGAGAGAATTTTTAGTGCCATCTTAAAAAAATTTCCTTATTCTAAATTCGACCCCGATTTCTTCTTCTACAAGTTTCCTGGCTTTTTCAACTTCAACTTCATCAATGGAGACAATCGTAAGCACAACTTTATTAACATACTCTTTAGCCTGCGATGCGAAATTTTTCATCGCCGTAAAATGATTTTTCTCCACCTTCATAATTGACGCATATTGATTTTCGTCTGATGAGTTCAAACTGATCGAAATTACATCAATAAGATTTGCAAGCTCGGGAACGATATTTCTTTTGTTGATGATATTTCCATGACCGTTAGTATTCAACCTGGTTCTGCCGCCGTTATCTTTCACATATTTTGCAATTTGTTTCACTACTTCAAAGCGGATGGTAGGTTCGCCGTAACCGCAAAAAACTATTTCACTAAATTGTTTTGGGTCGCCGATTTCATTAATATAAATTTCCGCAGGCGGTTCATCACCCTTTTTCATTTTCAAATTATAGCCATTTATCACTGCATCACCGTCTTTATCGCAAAAGTAACAACAGGCGTTGCAGCGGTTTGTGATATTGATATAAAGAGAGTTCCCAAGTTTATAAGTGAAACTTGTTCCGGCTTTTTCTCCGACACCAAAAAGCTTGAACGCATTAAACGTAGTAATCCGCCCAACTTCCTCTACGGAAACATTATGTAGTTCGGCAATTTTTTGCGCGATCAACGGAATGTTTGCCGGTTCATTTCTTTTACCGCGGTAGGGAACAGGAGTCATGAAGGGGGAATCGGTTTCAAGCAGTAAATGTTGAAGCTGAACTTTGGATACAACGGTTCGAAGTTCATCGGTCTTTTTAAAAGTAATATTACCGGTAAAGGAAAGAGAAAAATTCATTTCCGTAATTAAGAGCGCATCTTTCAAACTACCACTGAAGCAATGAAATTGTCCGCGTAAGCCTTGTTTGGAAAATTCTGCAACAATTGAAAATACATCTTCATCAGCTTCGCGGTTATGGATGATGACCGGCAGGTTCAAAGATATTGCAAGCTCAAGCTGCTTCCGGAAAGCTACAATCTGTTTTTCTTTCGGAGAGAAATCATAAAAATAATCCAATCCGATTTCTCCGATTGCAACAATTTTTTTGTGCTGTGCCAATTCTTTTAACCGGGGAAGATTACTGTCATTCCAATCTTTTGTATCATGCGGATGAATACCGACAGCGCCAAACAGCATCTCGTGTTTATCTATAAGTTCAATTACTTTAAGGGATGTGAGTAAGTCGGTTGCCGGAATTAAGATGTAATCTATTTTTGCATTTCTTGCATTTTGTAAAACTTTTTCGAGATCTTCTTGAAAGTTAGGGTAAAAAAGATGTGCGTGAGTGTCTATAAACATGGAATTCTTTTCAGTAATTGTTAGATAACTTCTCCGAGGAGAATAGCGGTTTCGTTCAATGCTATAGAGGCGTTTATTATTTTATCAACTTCGTCTTTAGCAACAACAGCAATAAGCCCTATGCCCAAATTAAAAGCTGCTCTCATCTCCTGGTCAGAAATCGAGCCGGTTTTTTGGATCAATTTAAAAAGATACGGAAGTTCCCAAGCTGTCCAATCAATTTTAAGATCACTTCCATCCGGAATGATCCTTTTAGTATTTCCAACAATTCCACCACCTGTGATATGGGAAAATCCGTGAATATCGGCTTCTTTTTTCAAATGAGTAATTAAATTTAAATAGGATTTATGAACACGGAGAAGCTCTTCTCCCAAGGGTAATTCTAAGTCATCAAATTTTTGATCGAATGAAAATATTTCAAGAACTTTTCTGGCAAGCGAGTAACCATTGGTGTGTAGCCCGTTGGCAACAAACCCGAGCAGCACATCCCCTTTGAGAATTCTTTTTCCGTTTATTATTTTTTTCTTCTCAACAACGCCAACTATCGTTCCTGACATGTCGTAATCATTATTTTGATAAACACCCGGCATTTCAGCGGTTTCACCTCCAATTAAGGCACAGCCATTTTGTTTGCACGCAACAGAGAATCCTTCAACAATTGATGAAGCGGTTTCGGGATTTAATTTCCCAAATGCTAAATAGTCCAAGAAGAAAAGTGGTTTAGCGCCACAAACAGCAATATCATTTACACAATGATTTACCAAATCCTGTCCAATCGTAGAATGAACATTCATAGCGATCGCAACTTTGAGTTTCGTTCCAACTCCATCCACGCTGGAGACGAGAACCGGCTCAGCGTAAACGTTTTTTTGAAATTCGAAAAAACCGCCAAATAAGCCCAAATCGCTTAAAACATTTTCGTTAAAAGTAGATTTTGCAAATCCCTTTATTTTTTTTACTGTTTCTTCGCCGGCTTTAATATCAACACCGGCTGTTTTATAAGTTAGTTCCACTGAAAGTCCTTTTAAATCGCTGAAGTAAAATTTAGAAAGTCTGATTCTAAAATAAGATTTTTGCATCTAAATCTTGTAAAGATTCGTAAATTTGATACCCATGAGGGGGATTTTGCAATGCCTTCAAAAATCGGCGGTTAATCATTATATTTACAGAAACAAATAAAAATAATACTGTGCATGAACTCTTAAACGAGCGGGAAAAGAATATTCTCCGCCTCATTATTCAACAATTTATTTTGACCGCGTCACCGGTCGGCTCAAGAAATATTTCCAAAAAATATCAAATTGGGCTATCACCGGCAACTGTTCGCAATATTATGGCCGATTTAGAGGAGAGCGGTTTTATAAATCATCCCCATACTTCTGCCGGCAGAATGCCAACAGATAAAGGGTACAGGGTTTATGTTGATTCTCTCATGGAGTTGGAGCATTTAAACAAAATTGATAAAAGAAAAATCAAACACTCATTTGAACAGCCTTTTGGTGAAACTGGAGAACTTCTTTCTTTAACCTCTAAATTGTTATCGAGTATCACAAATCAGATCGCTTGTGTCTTATACCCGAGTTTGGAGACAGGAATTTTAGAAAGAATACAGCTTGTCACAATTTCTTCCACTAGACTCTTGGTGGTAGTTTCAATTAAATCGGGATTGGTGAAAACTATAACTCTTGAATACAATACGGAATTCGAAGAGGAGAATATTTATTCTGTTCAACAGTTGTTAAATGAGAGATTAGGCGGACTTCCGCTTTCTGAAATACGCGCGACATTCCAGGAAAGGTTTCGTGATATTAATCAAAAAGAAAAGCCGGTGATAACTCTTTTCATTGATTCGGTTGATAAAATATTTATGGGGGCGAAAAAAGATGAAAAACTTTTTCTTTCCGGAACGAAAAATATTATCAAGCAGCCTGAATTTGAAACTCCGGGAAGAATTCAGGGCGTTATCGAACTGCTGGAGGAGAAGGAAATTATCATACACATTCTTGAGCAATCTTCTGAAGGTAAAAATGGAGAAATCTCAGTCTCAATCGGGAAAGAAATTCCAAATATGAAAATGGAAGAATACAGCGTTATCACAAAAGATTATAAAATTGGCGAAAGTAGTGGAACCCTTGGCATTGTTGGTCCAAAACGGATGGAATATGCAAAAATCATTTCAATAATAGATTATGTCTCAAATATATTAACAGGATATTTTACACAAAGATAAGGTCGGAGAAAATAAATGCCGGATGAAAAAGATCAGTTTGATACTCAAAATGATGAACAAATAAAGAATGGAGAAAACTTGGATTCACAAACTACTGAAACAGAAATAACTGCAGACTTAGAAGAATTGCACGTTGATCTTTCTGTTGAAAATAAAGAAAAGGAAATTGAGGAATTGAAATTAAATTTTAAAAAAGCGGAAACTGAAAAAAATGAATTGCAGGACAGGCTACTTAGAAAGATTGCAGAGTTTGATAATTATAAAAGAAGAACCGAGACCGAATTTTCAAACCTGTTCAATTATGCCGCCGAAAATTTTATAAAAAAAATTCTCCCCGTTGTTGACGATTTTGAAAGATCGCTGAAACATCTCGCGGAATCGGAAGAAAATTCTTCTGTCACCGATGGGATTAAACTCATCTACGAGAAGTTGATGAAAATTCTTGATGATCAGGGAGTTAAAAAAATTGATACAGTCGGTAAACCATTTGATGTCCATTTTCATGAAGCATTGCTCCAGCAAAAAGACGAACAACAACCGCCGCATATTGTTCTCGATGAATTAGAAACCGGCTATCTCTATCAGGATAAAGTAATTCGCCACTCAAAAGTTATTGTTAATGAGGATTTTCATGTTGAGGATACTGCTCCTGATGAAACAACGAAAGAAGAGCAATTATGAATAAGCGGGACTATTATGAGATTTTGGGAGTTGCTAAAACTGCCTCCGCAGACGAAATTAAAAAAGCTTACAGAAAAATTGCTATGCAGTTTCACCCTGATAGAAATCCTGACAATAAAGAAGCTGAAGATAAATTTAAAGAAGCCTCCGAAGCGTATGAAGTACTAAGTGACGCCACAAAGAGACAACGGTATGATCAATTTGGACATAGCGGTTTGCACGGCGGGCAGGATTTCCACGGCTTTTCAAATGTAAACGATATTTTTTCTCACTTCTCTGATATTTTTGGCGGCTCTTCAATCTTTGATGATTTCTTCGGTCAGACCTCTTCACGCGGTCGAGGCAGAAGGCGGTCCACCGGAACACCCGGTTCTGATTTGCGCGTTACCTTAAAAGTTACCCTTGAAGAAATAGCGAGCGGCGTTTCAAAAAAAATCAAAATTAAAAAATATGTCATCTGCGAATCATGCAAAGGCACTGGTTCCGATGGAGGAAGTTCGACCAAAACTTGTTCAGTCTGTAATGGTGCGGGTGAAGTCAGAAGTGTTTCCCGTTCAGTCTTCGGACAATTTGTCAACATTCAGCCCTGTTCAAATTGTAACGGAGAGGGAACGGTTGTTGATAAACCTTGTAGAGCCTGTGTTGGCGATGGAAGAAAACAGGAAGAAGTAACCATTAAAATTGACGTTCCGGCAGGCGTCTCTGATGGAAATTATATGACCTTGCGCGGGCAGGGAAATGCCGGTTTACGCGGTGGTTCGGCAGGAGATATTATCGTGGTGTTTCAGGAAACCCTCCACGAATATTTTAAACGTGAAGGGGATGATATCCTCTATGACCTCTTCTTGAGCTTCCCTGAAATTGTTCTTGGAACCGAAGTGGAAGTGCCGACTTTAAATGGAAAGGCAAAGTTGAAAATTGATGGAGGAACTCAACCGGGCAAACTTCTTCGAATGCGTGAAAAAGGAATTCAGCATTTAAATCAACACGGCGCAGGCGATCAACTTGTCCGCGTAAACATTGCTGTTCCGAAGAAAATTTCTGCTAAGGAGAGAGAGTTATTAAAAGAGCTTTTAGATATGCCAAATATTAAATTAAGTTCAGGGAGTGATGACAAAAATTTCTTTAAAAGGTTCGGATTGTAATTCAGTTTTTGTTTATGAAATAAAGCTGGAAAGTTAGCCGTGATAAAAAAACTTTCCCGGCTGACTTCGTTAACTGAAACTGAAGTGAAAATATTTCTCTTTGTGATCTCTATGATTTGTTTAGGTGGTGGAGTGAAATATTATAAATCACTTCCCGCGTACGAAGCAAAGAAATTTTCCTATGCTAAGGAAGATAGTTTATTCGCTTATTTCAAAAACCAGGAGATAGATACGGCGTTAATAGAATCCAAAACTCTTTTTCGAAACGAAAAGTCTTTTATAGCAAAAGGCAATGAAAAAAATCCCTACGTAAAGAAAACAGTTACCGGGAAACAGAATCTTAATACAGCTTCCGTAACTCAACTCACTACTCTTCCGGGAATTGGTTTCAAAACAGCAGAACAAATCATTGCTTATAGAAAACGTGTCGGTATTATAAAATCTTTGGATGAACTCTTGAATATCAAAGGAATAGGTGAAAAGAAACTATCAAAACTTCAGCCATTTATCACGTTTGAGTAATTTGTTTTTTGCCGCTTTGGAAAGTTTCTATGACTTCACCTATATTTATAATTATTAAATTAAATTATCTGCATGAAACCATTACCAAATAGGCTCAGTTTAAATCTTTCCGAAAACAGGTTACAGATCGTTGAACTTGTTTTTGCTGACAATTACTATCGTATCAATACTCTTGATGAAGTTTATTTTGATGAACCTCTTCATTATGAAACAGATAAGGACACAAAATTATTATTAACAATCCAAAGTGCTTTTAACGAAATACTGATTAAGGGATTGATCTCCACTACCGAAGTTTCTTTTACATTGCCGCTGCACTGTTTTACGTTTTTTCAAATCCCCTATGACAACACGCTTATGCGGAATGATCTTGAAGACCAATTTAGGTGGGAGTTCTCCGTACTCTATCCATTTAAAAATGAAGCCGAATATCAATTTCAGTTTTACGAGATGGTGAAATCAATCTTCGTCAAAGAACCCAAAGCAATTGTGATAGCGTTAGAGAAAAGAATAATTGATTTACTTTATACTTTTTGCGATAGGAATAATTTACTCTTGACAACAGTAGATTGCGATCATTTTGCTTTTGATAAAAGCGTTCAACTTATAGACAAGAAACAGGAAAAGGGAATCACGGGCAGTATTTATTTTGATGATCCTTTAGTTTCTTTCGAGCTTTTATTTGAGCAAAAACCGATTTTTATGAAAGTTTTTTCTCTGAAAAATAAGGCTGATTTCGTAAATGAAATTAAGACAATTCTTGCTCGTGAAATCCCAATTGACTTATCCGAATATAAAATTAATAAATGTTTTTTCGGAGGAGATGAAGTAACCATTTCATTTATCACTCATATAGAAGAACAACTTCAGATTCCTTGTTACTCTGTAAATCCTTTCATCCAATTCAGCATCGCTGAAGATTTTCAGAATGAAAAATATTTTAGGGAGAAAGCACATTCTTTCGCCGCTGCGGCTGGAATAGCTTTCCGTTTAGAATAGTGAAACTTCGAATCATTTCAGGATCCTTAAAGGGGCGGATGATCAAAGCTCCCGATTCCAATCTTACCCGCCCTACTACAGATAGAGTTCGGGAGACGATTTTTAATCTCTTACACAACAAAATTGATTTTGACGGAATCTCCGTTCTTGATTTTTTTGCCGGCTCCGGTGCCCTGGGGTTTGAAAGTATTAGCCGTGGAGCATCAAACGTAACCTTCATCGAAAAAAATTATCCTATTTATAAAAATCTTTTGGAGAATATCAAATCTCTGAATCTTGAAGAGAGCTGTGAAATAGTGAAAAGCGATGCAGTGCAATTTGCTAAATATACGACCGATAAACGCTTTAATTTAATTCTTGCAGACCCACCGTTTTTCCAATATTCTATTTATGAGGTTGTTAAATATGTTTTTGGAAATAATTTGCTTTCAGAAGAAGGCTATTTTATAGTTGAGCGTTCAATTCAAACTTTGAAAAAAGATGTTGAAGGGTTTGGCAAGGAGCCTTTTAAACGGATTGGCGATACATGTCTTTATGAATTTACGAAATCTACTGAAGCAAAACCTGAGGGAGATTGAATAATGTTGAGGGGGTTGAAGTGTTGAATCGTTGAAGGGTAATTATTGAAGCATAAAAATTAATTAAGCATGAACTCTCAGTCATTCATGCATTCATACGTTCACTCAAACTTACATTCGTAATCTAATCAATTTCTTTTCGTTGCAATTCTTCTTTACTCTCTTATTCTGCAAGTTTTTTTTAATTCAGAAACGAAAGATGCAACCGAATCATAACTTTCATTATTGATTAATTTTTTAATTACCGCGCTCCCCACAATTACTCCGTCGCAAAAATCTTGAATCTGTAAAATATTTTCAGCTGAAGAAATCCCAAACCCTGCTAACATTTTATTCTGCGAGATCAGTTTGCGGTTTTTTTGCATTGCCGAAATATCTTCATTGGTAAAACCATTTCTCGTTCCGGTTGTTCCGGTTACGCTTACATAGTAAACAAACCCCTTGCTTTTCTCATCGAGTGCAATTATTCTTTTCTTTGAAGAAGTTGGCGTTGCCAGCAGGATTATATCAAAATCTGCTTTTTGAAAAGTGATGAATTTGTCATATTCGTCTAAAGACAGATCAGGAATAATAACTCCATTGAATCCCGATAAAGAAGCATCGGTTACGAATTTATCAATTCCATAATTTGAGACGATATTCGCATACGTCATGGCGATCAGAGGTTTATCGGATTTCTTTCTGATTTCTTCTGCAAAGTGAAATGCATCCTGAATAGTAACGCCGTTCTCTAATGCAGTTTGCGATGAATATTGGATTACCGGTCCATCCGCGAGCGGGTCGCTGAAAGGAATTCCGATTTCGAGCATGTCTGCGCCTGCCTGCAAAACTTTTTCTGCAAGATGTACAAAGTCATTTTTGTGCGGAAATCCGGCGGTCAGAAAAATTGAGAGAACTTTTTCCCTTCGGGCGGTTACTTCTTCAATATACTTTTTGATCATTTTGTCTTCCCCAAATTTTCAATGATGGTGTTCAAATCTTTATCTCCGCGTCCGCTGATATTCACAATAACAATTTCATTCTTCAATGTACTCGGCATTAAATAATTTAAATAGGCGATTGCATGAGCGGTTTCAAGTGCAGGAAGAATTCCTTCGCGCTCTGTCATCAATTTAGTTGCTTCGAGCGCTTCGTCATCGGTTACAGAAACGTACTTAACACGCGAAATATCTTTTAGCAAACTATGCTCGGGACCCACTCCTGGATAATCAAGCCCGGCGGAAATAGAGTGGACTTCTTCAACCTGTCCATCTTTATTTTGAAGAAGGTAAGTTTTCATTCCATGGAAAATTCCTTCGCGACCAAGTGTTAACGTTGCTGAATGTTTTGTGGTATTTAAACCGTAACCGGCTGCTTCAACGCCAATCATTTTTATTTGTTTATCGTTTATAAAGGGATAAAAAATCCCCATTGCATTACTTCCACCGCCGACACAAGCCACAAGATAATCAGGCAAACGATTTTCCTTCTGCTGAATTTGCTCTTTTGTTTCATACCCGATAATCGCTTGAAAATCCCTAACTATCATTGGATAGGGATGGGGACCAACAACCGAGCCGATGATGTAATGGGTGTCTTTCACATTGGTAACCCAATCGCGTATCGCTTGATTGGTAGCGTCTTTCAGAGTTTTGCTTCCGGAAGTTACGGGGATTACTTCCGCGCCAAGCAGTTTCATTCTGAACACGTTCAGGCTTTGTCTCTGCGTATCAACCTCGCCCATATAAACAACGCACTTCAATCCGAATTTTGCGCAAACGGTTGCAACAGCAACTCCGTGCTGCCCGGCTCCAGTCTCGGCAATGATGCGCTTCTTTCCTAATTTTTTTGCCAGCAGAATTTGTCCAAGCGCATTATTAATTTTATGCGCGCCGGTATGACATAAATCTTCCCGCTTCAAATATATTTTTGCTTTGCTGAAATGTTTTGTTAATCGCCCAGCAAAAGTCAGCGGAGTTGGTCTCCCGCTATAATCTTTATGAAGCTGCATTAATTCAAATTGAAAAGAAGGATCATCCTTTACAAGTTGATAAATTTCTTCCAATTCTTGAAGCGGAGCTATTAATGTTTCGGGGACAAATTTTCCACCGTATTTTCCATAATGTCCCGCCGCATCCGGAAACTGGTAGTTTTTCTTTTCCATCCTCGTCAAAACTTCTTATCAACTATTGGTGCTAATTGCTGAATTTTGTTTAGCAATGATTTAAACTGCTGTGGAGTTAATGATTGAATACCGTCTGAAAGAGCTTTTTCTGGGTGTGCATGAACTTCAATCATCAAGCCATCTGCACCGCATGCGACTCCAGCCATTGCCATAGGAGCAACTTTATCGCGTATCCCAATGCCATGTGATGGATCAACAAAAATTGGAAGATGTGTATTCTTTTTTATAACCGGAACTGCATTTAAATCTAATGTATTGCGAGTGGCTGTTTCAAAGGTTTTGATACCGCGTTCACAAAGGATAACATTAAAATTGCCCTGAGACAAAATATATTCCGCGCTCATAAATAAATCTTCAATTGAAGCAGCCATTCCTCTTTTGAGAAAAATCGGTGTTTGTATTTGTCCGACTCTTTCAAGTAAAGAATAATTCTGCATATTGCGCGCCCCGATTTGAATGATGTCTGCAACTTCAACCACTTGCGCAAGGGTTTCGGTATCTTTTGCTTCGGTAACAATGTGAAACCCGAACTCTTTTTTAACATCTGCAAGAAGTTCTAATCCTTTCTCTTTCATTCCCTGAAATGCGTAAGGACTTGATCGGGGTTTGTAAGCGCCCGCTCTAAAAAATTTAATCCCCATTTCTTTTAATTGTCCGGCGATGTCGAAGATTTGGTCGCGGCTCTCAACAGAACAAGGTCCGGCAATAATTTGTAGAAACCCATTCCCTACTTTATCTCCATTGAAATCAATGATGGTATCTTCTGCTTTCATTTCACGGCTGACGAGTTTGTAATTTTTTGAAACGCGCATCGCGTCAATTACGCCATCCATCAAAATGAAGTCATCAACAGAAAGAGCGCGGGTTTCGCCGGTAATTCCAATCGCTATTTTGGACTCTCCATAGATAATGTGCGAGCTGCATTTGTTCACTTTAGCTTTTTCTCGAACGTCGGCAACTTGCTCGTCCGTTGCAGTAAGGTTCATTACAATTAACATCTATTTACTCCTTAATTGATTTATTATTTTAAAAAAACGTTTCATTTTATTTTGATCTTTTTTGCCCGGATATTCTTCAAGAGATGAGGAAACATCAACGGCGTAAGGATTAATATTTGTGAAAATCGCTTTGACATTCTTTTCTGAAACTCCACCGGCAACAATTATTCTCTTTCTCATGGATGGCGGAATATTATTCCAGGTAAACGTTTTGCCTGTTCCGCCATATAGGTCTGTAGAAAAAGTATCCAATAAAAAATTTGTGCATGAATAAGCTTCAAGCCGAGAAAAATCAAAACCTTCACTTATTCTAAAACTTTTAATTGAAGGAAAATTAAATTTTGAAATCATCTCCGGAGGTTCTTCTCCGTGCAGTTGAATTAAATTTAGTTTAACAATTGCTGCAATCCGGTTAATTTCTTCAACCGGTTCGTTTACAAAAACTCCGACTTTCAACGTAAACGCAGAAAGTTCTAGCGAAATCATTTTTGCTCTTTCGGGGGCAACATACCTCTTGCTCGCCTTGTAAAAAATAAAACCAATTGCATCAGCGCCAAGTTGTTCTGCAAGCAAAGCATCTTCAATATTGGTTATTCCGCAGATTTTAACTTTCATAGCCGCACCAGGTTTGGAATTCATGGATTGCTGAATGGATATTTATTTGCTTCATGAAATGTTCGCCTGCTAAAACAGCATGCACACCGATCTGTTTTAATTCAAAAATATCTTGTTGTGTCGTTATTCCGCTTTCCGAAACAAAAATTATATCTTCGTTAAAAGATTGCCGTAAATTGATCGAGGTTTTCAAATTGACGTCAAAAGACTCAAGGTCTCTGTTATTCACTCCAATAATTTTATTTATGTTTTGGTTAATTTTATCAAGTTGTTTTTCTGAATGCAATTCCAATAGTACCTCAAGACCAATTTCATTTGCGCACAAAGTTAATTCAGTTATTACTGATTTATCAAGCGCTTCACAAATCAATAAAATTGCGTCTGCACCGAAAGCCTTAGCCTGGTGAATTTGCAACTCATCAATTATAAAATCTTTACGCAGAAGCGGCGCTGTTTTAAATTGAGCGATATCCTTTAAGTAATTAATATTTCCCCGGAAAAATTTCTCATCCGTTAAAATTGAAACCGAGTCAACATTGTTCTCGAAGTAAGTCTTTGCAATTTTCAAATGATCAAAATTTTCTCTTATTATTCCTTTAGAAGGGGACGCTTTTTTTATTTCGGCGATTACGGCGATTGCTTTTCCTTTTTGCAGCGCCGGAGAAAAGGGAAGAGACTTCTGATAATAAAATTCAAAATCGTGAAAAGATGAGATCGAAAACTTCCGTTTTAATTCATCAACTTCTTGTTTTTTTACATCAACTATGGTTTTTAGAAAATTCATCCCGCAAAATCCCTTAACGCGATTAATTTTTGATAAGCTAAATCGGAATGGATTGATGCTTCAGCGGCTTGTTTACATACTTCGAGATCGTTGGAATAGTTTGCAATGTATAATGCCATCGCGGCATTTGCACAGACTGTATAAAACGCTCCGTTGAGCGTTTTATCCTTTAAAACACTTAAAATAATTTCAGCGTTTGTTTTTGCATCTCCTCCGGCAATTTCTTCTAGCGGTACTTTTGGATAAGAAAAAGTTTCATTTGAAATGACATAAGTTTTTGTTCCTAATTTTCTATCAAATTCAAAGACCTTGGTTTCGCCTTTCAATAAAATTTCGTCGAAACGTTTATTGGTACAAACAAAACAGACTTTCTCAAATCCCAAATATTCGGCAGCAGCACACATTAACTCCGCAGCCCGTTCATCAAACGTCCCTATAAGCTGGTGTTTTACTCCCGCTGGATTTGTCAATGGTCCGAGCATATTAAAAATAGTTTTTACTCCAAGTTCTTTTCGTACCGGAGCAGCATGTTTCATTGCCGGATGAAAATTTGGCGCAAATAAAAATGCAATTCCAATTTTGTGCAAAGCACTCTCTGCTTGTTCGGGCGCTAAATTAATATTGATTCCGAGTTCCTGTAAAACATCAGCGCTTCCGCAAAGACTTGAAATGGATCTATTCCCATGCTTTGCGACACTTATTCCCGCCCCTGCAACAACAAAAGCCACCGCAGTAGAAATATTGAAGGTGCAGGAATTGTCGCCCCCCGTACCGCATACATCAATTGTTGTTTTGCCGTTCGTTTTAATTTTTGTGCTTCTTTCTCTCATTGCAGAAGCGAAGCCGGCAATTTCTGTAGAGGATTTTCCTTTTGATTTCAAGCCGATGAGTAAACCGGCAAGTTGCGAGTTATTTACTTCGCCGTTCATTATGCTGTTCATTACTTTGAACGATTCATCAAATGTAAGATGTTGTTTTGCGATTACTTTTTCTAAAATGTTTTTTATCATAAAGACAACCAGTTTTTTATAATAGATTTCCCTTCAACAGTTAAAATAGATTCAGGATGAAATTGGATCCCTTCAATCGGAAAAGTCCTGTGGCGGATACCCATAATAACGCCATCGTCTGTCCACGAGGTTATTTCCAGTGAAGAGGGGAGCGATCCCTTTTCGATAATAAGTGAATGATAACGTGTCGCTTCAAAGTTTTGCTGAACATTTTTGAAGATGGTTTTATTATCATGTTGAATAAGTGAAGTCTTGCCGTGCATCAAAATTTTGGCTTTTATTACCTTAGCGCCAAATGAAATACCAATAGCCTGGTGTCCGAGACATACCCCCAGTACAGGAATTTTCACTCCAAACTTTTGAAGAGCAGCTAAAGAAATATTGGAGTCTTCGGGTCTACCGGGTCCAGGAGAGATAATAATTTTATCGGGATTTAACGATTTGATTTCTTGTTCAGTGATCTCATCATTCCTTTTCACAAGAATATTTTTTTCAAATCTTCCTACAAGCTGTACAAGATTATAGGTGAACGAATCGTAATTATCAATTACTAATATTTTCATCAATCACCTCTGCATATTGTAATGCGTTTAGCAATACTGCGGCTTTGTTTCTAATTTCCTTTGCTTCAAGTTCGGGAGTGCTGTCAGCGACAATACCGGCTCCGGCTTGCCAGTACAATGTTTTTCCTTTTGCAAATAATGTTCTGATAGCAATACACATATCCAGGTTGCCGGAAAAATCAAAGTAACCGACTGCGCCTGCATAGACATTTCTACGAAGCTGTTCGTATTTGTAAATCAATTGCATCGCGCGGATTTTGGGCGCACCGGCAACTGTTCCAGCCGGGAAGCAAGCTTGTAAAGCATCAATTGCATCCCGATCTTCCGCAAGTTCTCCTTCAACTTTTGAAACGATGTGCATCACGTGAGAGTAGCGTTGTATTTTCATCAACTCGGAAACTTTAATTGAATCAAACTTACATACTCTGCCTAAATCATTTCTTCCGAGATCAACCAACATGGTATGTTCCGCTAATTCTTTCGGATCGTTCAATAAATTTTCTTCAAGCCGTTTGTCTTCTTCACTTGTTTGTCCTCTTCCGCGAGTTCCTGCAATTGGAAGCAGTTGCGCCTTTTTGTTTTTTACTTTTAATAGATCTTCCGGCGAAGTTCCGATAACGGTAAAATCATTTTCAAATTCAAGGTGATACATATAGGGCGAAGGATTGATAATACGGAGCGCCCGGTAAACGTTGAAGAGATCACCCGTATAGGTAGTGGAAAATCTTTTTGATAAAACGATTTGAAAAATATCTCCCTCCACTATGTTTTGTTTGCCCGCTTCGACTAATTTAAAAAAATCATTGTCCGATAGATCCGTAGAATATTCATGCCGGGAGGAAAAGTCGGATGAAAACTCAAGCGGCTTTTTTAAATCTGCACGGAGTTTTGATAGTTCTTTTTTGCCTGATTGAAAAGCTTCTTCAATTGATTGAAAAGCATTTACATTCACATTGGAAATTAAAATGATTTGATGTTTGTAATGGTCGAACGCAAGAATTGTTTTGTAGATGCCGAAAATGGAATCGGGATTATCGAAGCCGTTCTCTTTCCGGGGAACAATTTTTTCGATAAGGGAAATAGTTTCGTATCCGAGAAAACCGACAATTCCTCCGGTAAAATCGGGGAGTTCATCAATTTTTGGCTGTTTATATTTTTTCAATTCGGCTCTGATGTATTCGAAGATATTTTTTTCAAATGTCTCTTCTTCGCTCGCTATCTTTTTTGTAAGTAAAAGATGTTTGTTAAAAAATATCTTCTCGGGATTCTTTCCGATGAATGAATACCTCGCAAGATTGAGAGTGCCTTCAACCGATTCCAGCAAAAAACTTTGCTTCCCGTTCTCGCGTATTTTGAGATAGGCGAGAACTGGAGTTAACAGATCCGCCGTAATAATTTCATACACCGGGATTAGATTGAACTCTTCAGCTAATTCGGAAAATTTTTCTATTGTCATTTTTCGTTTATCGTTTACTAAAAACAAAAAACCCTTCCCAGTTGGTTCTGAGAAGGGTTTTTAAAATTTTATTGTTTCTCAAAAATCACTGGGATGTACAACCGCACGTACTAAACCACCACCAAAATAAGCGGCTGGTTGTAAAATTAGTGCGGTAATATGTTCCGGTGATGTTTTTCATAATTTTGGTTGTAAAGCTAAGTGAAGAAACCATTAATGTCAAGGGGAAGCTAAAAAAAATGGTCGCAGAACTGAGTATCTTATTCATTTTACAGATATTTATTCATTTTTTTCTATCATCAATTTTTTCAGACCGGTTAGGGGATGTTTGGTTGTGCTTTCTATTCGAACCATTATGCGATATAAACTTCCTCGAGTTGCAAATCACGGGTGCTTTTATCATTGTCCGCCGCTTTCTTCCGCCTGCTTATTTAAAGTTTAGGTCATATGACCACAGGAGACTAATTTTATTTAACAAATTTAGAGGTCTTCTATGGATAAAATTAAAAATAGCGACTCTTACGGTCTTAAACGCCTTGAGTCTAAAAATGCCAAGAATGCTATCATTCAAAAACTCTCTCAGGATTTTAACCTGACTCCTATTATTGCTGAAGCTTTCTATCAGCAAGTTTCTGTTTATTTTTCTGAACATTCTAATATCTCTCTTTCTTCCGGTGAAGTTTCCTACGAAGCTGTTTGTTCAACTGAACCGGCTGGCAAGCACATCCGGCTTACTCGTAAAGTCACCTGTCGTCTTAAACTTATGGACATCAATTCTGATTTTGATGCCCTGGCTAACTTTGGGCTTGCTGGTATGAGACGCCTTCGCATTGAACGTCTTACCCGTCAAGCCTATGATCAAGGTGCTTTGCTTTCTTATGAAGATATTGCTTTCCTGCTCACTACTTCTACCGTCACCGTTAAGCGTGATTTCGCCGCTCTCAGAAGAAATGGCAAAACCATTCCCACCCGCGGCTGGCATCATGATATGGGACGAGGAACTACCCATAAAACGCAAATCCTTGATCTCTATTTGCAAGGCTATCTCTTCTCGGAAATTGAAGCTCGCACTCATCATTCTGAAACTGTCGTACAACACTACATTCAAGATTTTTCCCGCATCGTACTACTTCATCACAAAGCCCTCTCGGTCGATCAGATTCGCATTGCAACCGGGTTTTCCAACAGACTCATTGAAAAATATATTGCACTGTTCAATAAATACGATGCTCAAAAGAACTCTAAACTCCTGGCAATTTTTGATCTTGCTAAAAAAAAGTCAACGCCGAGGAGCTTATGAAATCCGGTCTGACTTTTCTTCCCCGTGATACCAGAGACCATTCTTCCGAAGCTATTGCCGATCAACGCTACCAACGGATGAAAGGCAAAACGCTCAAACATATTCTTATCGACCGTTTTCTTAAAAATTACGGGTACGAAAAAGGCATCGTTACCGCTACTGCCATCGTTTTGGTTGATAAAATTATAGCATCTTTAAAAGAGCCACTCTTTATTGATCCTCTACGAGGATCGTTGTTGCAGGGTTTAACTCTTTCTACAAATATTAAACATCCACGATGTTTTATTACACAAAGTTTTCTTAACTCCGGTAGGAGTTATATCTTTGTAAAAAGGAACACCCCGGGGAAACAGAACCCCGGCGGGGTTCTATATTCTAATATTGTTTTGAAGTCGCTATTTTTTTACCGCAACAATACCATCTTTATTGTTTGGATAAATGCACCGGCTCTTGGTTGATAAAATTATAGCATCTTTGAAAGAGCCACTCTTTATTGATCCTCTACGAGGATCGTTGTTGCAGGGTTTAACTCTTTCTACAAATATTAAACATCTACGATGTTTTATTATACAAAGTTTTCTTAACTCCGGTAGGAGTTATACCTTTGTAAAAAGAAACACTCCTGGGAAACAGAACCCCGGCGGGGTTCTATATTCATGATATGGTTTTGAAGTCGCTATTTTTTTACTGTAACAACACCATCTTTTTTGTTTGGATAAATTCTCCTGCCCGGAGTTGATAGAAATATATCCCGCTTGAAAGGTTTGCTGCGGAAAATTCTACTGTGTAATTACCTGCCGGTATTTCTTCTTCTATCAGGTTACTTTATTTTTGATTTAATATCTCAAGTTGCTCAATAAAGGTCTCAGCATTTATTACGGTGATTTTAGGGAACTTAATTTCTTTCAAGATTTGAAAATGCTTGTCGTTTGTAACCAGGAGGTGTGAATTTGAATTTATGACACAATCCACAAATTTATTGTCATCAGCATCTTCATTGATAAGATTCCAATTAAAGTAGATAGGCGCTTTAATAACGTTTGGCAGGATCAGCAGTGATTTTATTACATTACTTGCAACCGGGCTGTTATATTTTTGTGAAATCACTTCTTCATATTCCATCAATATTTCATTTGTAACGAACAAATCATATTTATCTGCAACTAATTTTTCATAGATAAAATGATATTTCGATCTCGAAGATATTGATACAAGCAGAACGTTTGTGTCGAGAACAACTCTTAGTTTATCCTTCATTTAACCAGGCATCCATGGTTTCATTTGAGAATTTCTTCTCATCCCAAATCTTATCTGCTTCTTTGGTTGCTTTTTCGGCAAAGTGCTTTCCCAAAACTTTTTTTAATTCATCTAAATCCTCCGGAGAAAGATTTTGAGAATAAAGTTTCAGCAATTCCTCTTGTACGTTGCTTAACGGCTGAGCTAACATAATTTATTGATTCCTTCTTGTTTCTGCTTATTAAATGTATAAATACAATTAGAAAAATCCAATAACAATCTTTCCGCCTCATCAGTTTTGGGGAATGGTCGCGACCATTCCGTTCTTAAAACCCCTTACTGTAACAACACCATCTTTTTTGTTTGGATAAAAGCACCGGCTCTTAGTTGATAAAATTATAGCATCTTTGAAAGAGCCACTCTTTATTGATCCTCTACGAGGATCGTTGTTGCAGGGTTTAACTCTTTCTACAAATATTAAACATCCACGATGTTTTATTACAGGGCATCTCTAAAAACCTTCAAGGTTTATCTTTACCATATTTTGTTATGTTAAAATTTTATCGAACTTAGCTAAAATAAAAACCTTGAAGGTTTCTTAGCAAGATTTTAGAGGTGCCCTACACAAAGTTTTCTTAACTCCGGTAGGAGTTATATCTTTGTAAAAAGAAGCACCCCGGGAAAACAGAACCCCGGCGGGGTTCTATATTCATGATATGGTTTTGAAGTCGCTATTTTTTTACTGTAACAACACCATCTTCTTTGTTTGGATAAATGCACCGCTCTTGGTTGATAAAATTATAGCATCTTTGAAAGAGCCACTCTTTATTGATCCTCTACGAGGATCGTTGTTGCAGGGTTTAACTCTTTCTACAAATATTAAACATCTACGATGTTTTATTACAGGGCATCTCTAAAAACCTTCAAGGTTTATCTTTACCATATTTTGTTATGTTAAAATTTTATCGAACTTAGCTAAAATAAAAACCTTGAAGGTTTCTTAGCAAGATTTTAGAGGTGTCCTACACAAAGTTTTCTTAACTCCGGTAGGAGTTATATCTTTGTAAAAAGGAACACCCCGGGGAAACAGAACCCCGGCGGGGTTCTATATTCATGATATGGTTTTGAAGTCGCTATTTTTTTACTGTAACAACACCATCTTTTTTGTTTGGATAAAAGCACCGGCTCTTAGTTGATAAAATTATAGCATCCTTTGAAAGAGCCACTCTTTATTGATCCTCTACGGGGATCGTTGTTGCAGGATTTAACTCTTTCTACAAATATTAAACATCTACGATGTTTTATTATACAAAGTTTTCTTAACTCCGGTAGGAGTTATATCTTTGTAAAAAGGAACACCCCGGGGAAACAGA
>Ga0210032_1000602_pt1 | contig 25360 bp, 23 predicted proteins | sample CryGeyCG2114_250_2_FD_185458 | JGI IMG/M metagenome (GOLD analysis project Ga0210032, IMG submission 185458) | Groundwater microbial communities from aquifer - Crystal Geyser CG13_big_fil_rev_8/21/14_2.50 (SPAdes) (version 2) | ecosystem: Environmental > Aquatic > Deep subsurface > Groundwater ... | reverse complement strand
ATGAAAAGACTTGGACTAGGTGCAATTTTCAGTGTTGTTGTCACTTTCTTTTTATTTGTTTTTATGGCTTTTTTGATTCGCACAACGGATAAAGGTATAGATAGAGTTAAGACAAAAGTGCTTGACTTTACAATTGTGCAACCAGATGATGCAGAAAGAACTAAAGCCCGAAAAAAACCTAAAAAACCTGAGCCACCTAAAGAGCCTCCACCACCTCAGGCTGCGGCTGCACCTTCAAAAAACAAACCAATGCAAAATATGGTAAATCTTGATATACCTAAATTGCAACTTGGCGTAGGAGGCAGTGGTGCATTTTTGGGTAATGTGGGCTCTAACGATGGTATGGGAGATGGCGATGCGATCCCAACCCTTCTTTTCAATCCTCAATATCCAAGACAGGCTTTAATGGATGGAACTGAAGGCTTTGTAAGACTCAAATTCATTGTACAGTCTGATGGTTCACCTAGAGATGTGGTCATCGTGAATTCAAACCCAAAAAGGCTCTTTGATAAGTCGGCCTTGAGAGCAATCTACAAATGGAAATTTCGTCCTCGTAAAGTCGATGGTGTTAACGTAGAGCAGTCTATGTTTTACACCATGGTATTTAAGATGGGAGAAGAATAAAATTGAATCAATTTATGAATAAATCAAAAAAATCATGTTTTGCATGGATTTTACCCATATTGGCTATCAGTTCAGTGTTTTTTTCAGTTAATGCAAGTGCGTTGGGTACAGGCATTTCGACTAAATTTACAAAGCAATGCAAACCATTGGGTATTACTCAAAAAGAATGGGATGATTATCAAAAGCTAAATAAACGTCCTTTTCCAGCTACACAGCCATTATTGTTTAAGAGATTGGAAAGAGCCCAAGAGTATTATGGTGATGAACGTTACGATGAAGCCCTCTCTTTATTAAAAAGTTTAGAGAAAAATAATAGCAGTAACCCGGCAGCTATGGCGCAAATTCACCAATTAATGGATTATACCTATCAGGGGATGAAAAATTATAAGGAGTCCTTGAAATATGCCAAGATGACCTACGATGCGAAAATATTTCCTTATCGTGTGGAACAACAAATCCTTTTTAGGCTTGCCACCTTAGAATTATTGCTTGAACACTCTGCAGAATCTGTAAAATACATGAAACTTTGGTTTGAACATGCGGTTAACCCAGAGAGTTCAAAATATGAATATCTTGGTCAAGCACTTGCCTTTGATGGACAACTCAAAGAATCTGTTTGTCCTATTTATTTTGCATTGGATAAATGGTTCGATGAGCATGTTGCAAATGTAGCAAAATATAATACCAATATGGAAGAATATAAGGTGAAAATGGCCGCTATTGCATCGGGTGACATTAAGTTAACTGAAAAGGAAAAACCGCCAACGGAACCAACAAAACCTGAGGATCATCCAAAATCGGTTTGGTACTCTGTCTTATTTTCACAACATTGGCAGTTGAAGGACATGGAAGGCGCTGTGTCTGTTGTGAAAGAAGCATTACATCATTACCCAGAAGATAAAAGGTTTTGGTTGAATTTATCCAGTACTTACACAGAAATGGGTAAAGATGAAGATTCGACCGTAATTTTAGCGCTTGCAGATAAGCTTAAATTATTAGTTAAAAGTAATGAGATTCGTACACTTTCACAGGATTATGCCTATTTGGAAGTACCTTATCTCGCAGCAGATAGGCTACAAAAAGGTATTGAAGAAGGTACTGTAGAATCAGAAATGAGATACTGGAATGCAACAGCTGTGAATTGGCAATTTGCTTATGAAATTGATAAATCTGTTTATGCATACTTTAAAGCTGCTGAATTGGATGATACAGGTAAACTTTATGCCGATGCAGGGAGTCTGCTGACGAGTTACGAGAGATGGGCTGCTGCTGAAAATGCACTTACAAAAGCTATTAATAAAGGATTAGAAAAAGAGAAGGATGTTGCAACAGCCTATTATAATTTGGGTATTGCACGGTTTAATCAAAATAAATTTGATGCAGCTGAAGATGCTATGGAGAAGGCGGGAAAGGTCGAGAGTTTCAAAAATAGAGCGACGCAATGGAAAGCCATTATTGAAAGCACTAAAAGTCGACTTAAAAAATAAAAAAAGCCCTGGAAAGGGCTTTTTTGTGTTTATTCACATGACTGTAAAAAAGTAAATTTTGAAACCAATATTTTTAGGAAATGATTTAGATCATTTAATAGAAAATAGTGTTTGATATACTCACCAAGCATTCAACACTAAAAGTTTGTACATTCATTCTTTCGGAGAACTCTATGAAATTATTACCCTTAGCTGGTTTGTTATTTGTTGCTAGCTCTATTCAAGCTGCTGATATTGATGCTGGCAAGGCAAAAGCTGCAACCTGTGCAGGTTGCCATGGTCCAGCTGGTGTGAGCTTCGTTCCAATTTACCCAAATCTAGCAGGTCAAAAAAGTGCTTACTTAGAAAAGCAGCTCAAAGCGTTCCAGGCTGGTACTAGAACTGATCCAATAATGACTGCTATGGCCAAGCCATTAAGTGAAGATGATATTGCAAATGTGTCTGCGTATTTTCAAAGTTTAGGAAAATAGAAACAATATTTAACATGTTTTCTTGCCTCTCCTGGCCTATAATAGCTTTTAGGAGAGGCTATGACAGAAAAAAATCTAGAATTTTGGGTAAAAAAAATGCAACGCATGGAATTGCCGATTATGGGCAAAACCGTAGATGTATTAAGAACCGCTGAACAATTCATTGAAGCACACAGCTCCAAGATCACCGAAACAATCCTCCAAGATACCAATATGACCGCTTCAATTTTGAAGCTTGCAAATAGTGCACTTTATTCACGTAAAGGTAATATTTCTACGATTAGTCGTGCAATCTTAACACTTGGATTTGAAGTCATTCGTTCTATTTGCATATCTTCATTATTATTAGACTCAATTACCCAAAAAAGCAGTCCTTATTTACAGCAAGCTATCGCTTATTCTTTTCAAAGTGCTGTGCAAGCTAAAATGTTAGCTGAAGAAAACAGAGTTGATAAACCAGAAGCCATTTATATCGCTGCACTCCTGTATAATTTAGGAGAAATAGCTTTTTGGAGTTCTGGTGATAAATTGACCTTCGCAATGAGTGAGGCTATCCACAATGGTGCAAATTTTGAAAAGACACAACAAAAATTACTGGGTTTTCAATTTACTGAATTAACCAAATCGATGACCAAGGATTGGAAGTTGAGTGATATGTTGTTAGACGCATTGGATCAAAATGTTGTTAGAAGTTCGGTTCATTCTCAATTGATTGTACTATCAAATAAGATCAGCCGAGAATTGGCAAAAGGATGGGAACATGATGAGGTTAAGCACCAAATAAATCACACGGCTAAGTTGCTCAACCTAAAATCCGAGCGAATTACTGAAGTTTTGTGCAATGCTAGTGATATTACCATCTCCACGTTAAGGAATTTAAAGTTAAAAAATGCGGCAGCCTATATTCCTTTACCACCCAAAAGTAAATTAAGAAAACATGAACCAAAGATCATTGATATCGATCAGACAGCCTTCAAACTTGCAAGCAAACAGCAACAAGACTTTCAAAACAATACTGAGCACGCAAAAACTAACATAGATCCGAAAATTGCTGAGCAGGCCGATCAAACTGTTGTGCTGAAAAAAAATACAGTTTTGCCTCCTGATTCAGAAGCGTTGCAGATAAATAAACATTTGAAGTTTCTCAAACCGGATGTCTCTCTACAGATGAGTATTTTAAGAGATCTCTCTATGCTTGCCACTGAAAACAAACTGGATATTAATTTGATTTTACAATTAGTGCTTGAGGGAATGTATAAAGGAATGGGGATGGATCGCGCTTTGGTGTCTCTTATTATTCCTTCTCAAAATCTACTAATGTGTAAATATGTTGTGGAGGCTGTTCCCAGCGGAATTAAAGAACGGTTTCGCTTTGCCTACAGTGACATCAAACAAGAAATGTTATTATTACAGATTTTAGAGCAACATAAGGTGGTTAGTAATGCGCTTGCTGTCAATAAAAAGTCACCATCTAGTAAGTTAATCACTGATGCACTGGGTGTAAATGAATTTATAGCAGGGCCATTAGTCGTTAAAGATAAATGTGTGGGTATCTTTTATACCGACAGGCAACTGAGTGGGCGAGCAATTGCAGAGGACTCAATAGAATCGTTTAAGTTTTTCGTCAGTCAGGCGACTTTATGTTTACGAAATATTCATAAATGAATAAAATTGACTCCCTCATTTTTTGGAATAAATATTAACATGAAACAAATAACCATACGAAAGCCAGATGATTTTCACGTTCATTTGAGGGATGGCTATTTGCTTGCAGAAACTGTCGCTGCTAGTGCGCGTTGTTTTGGCCGTGTATTGGTGATGCCGAATTTGCAACCGCCTATCCTTAATGCGGTTCAAGCCAAACTGTATAAAGAAAGGATTCAAACAGCCAATCCGTGTAATCATAATTTCAAGCCATTAATGACTCTCTATCTAACGGATTCAACAACAATTCAACAATTAGATGAAGCCAAAATCAGCGGTGTGGTGGCTTGTAAACTTTATCCAGCCGGGGCGACGACGAACTCTCAAGAAGCCGTTAATCATATAGGTCAACTTTACCCTTTATTTGAGCATATGCAAAAGATTGGTTTGCTATTGTTGGTCCATGGAGAAGTGACAGAATCGCAGGTGGATATTTTTGATCGGGAGTCTGTTTTTATAGAGAAATACTTACAATCTATTGTAAGCAATTTTCCGAAGCTGAAAATAGTATTTGAGCATATTACTACCAGAGATGCTGTGCAATTTGTTCTGGATTCACCAGAAACTATTGCCGCTACAATCACCGTGCAACATCTGCAATACAATAGAAATGATTTGTTTATGGGTGGTTTAAAACCACATAACTACTGCCTACCCATATTGAAGCGAAGCGTCCATCAACAAGCTTTAAGAGATGCGGTGTCAACTGGTTCAAGCAAGTTTTTTTTAGGAACAGACTCAGCGCCTCATGAAAAGCATCGCAAAGAATCGAGTTGTGGCTGTGCTGGTTGTTATAGTGCTTGGAGTGCGATTGAGATTTATGCACAAATATTTGAAGAACTTGGTTGCTTAGATAAATTTGAAAGGTTTGCTAGTGAAAATGGCGCCCATTTTTATGGCTTACCTTTGAATGAAGAGACTATTACACTCATTAAGCAGCCTTGGCAGATCCCGTCAATGATTTCTCTGGCGACTGGTCAAGAACTGGTACCCTTTATGGCGGGTGAAACTATTCAATGGAAGTTATCCTAAGAATTTCTTGTTTATCCAGATACTATTGTGAAACAATTACACTTATTCTTTACTATTGATTATTTGATGCTATGCAAAGCCTTTTCGTAGATCGACTGACTGTTATCGACTTTAGTTACCTTGATGCTGTTCGAGGCTTGGTGGGTGAGAGTTGGATTTTGGATGTTGAACTGGAAGGGGAATTGAATGATCAGGGTATGCTTTTTGACTTTTCTTTGGTTAAGAAATCCATCAAACAATGGATTGATTCTTATATAGATCATAAGTTGGTGGTGCCTGCTGGTCGTCATGGCAGTCATCAACAGAGCCAACAGCTAGAAATGATTTCAGAAGACAGTTTTAATTTTACATTAAATTCCGGTGAGACTATATTTCATCGTTCACCCATAGAAGCTGTGTTATTTATTGATGACGTGGATGTTGTTGATGAGCGAAATATAGAGCAACACCTAACCAACCATCTGATTAAAATATTGCCAACCAATATTGCTTCGGTGCGCTTAAAATTAACACCCGAACCATTAAAAGGTGCATATTATCATTACAGTCATGGATTACAAAAGCATGATGGTAATTGCCAGAGAATTGCTCATGGACATCGTTCATCGCTTGAAATTGAAGTAGCAGGGAAAAGGGATTTTATGCAAGAACAGCATTGGGCTTCTTTGTGGAAAGATATTTATATTGCGACAAAATCTCACCAAACAAGCAGTGATAAAGCAGGATACTTGCGTTTTGAGTATCAGGCTAATCAGGGAGATTTTGTACTCGAACTACCAGAGCGCTGTTGTTATCTAATTGAACCAGAAACCACAGTGGAGCAAATCGCACAGTACCTTGCTCAGACCATTTCTGCCCAGACGCAACAGTCTTGTCGGGTGAAAGCTTTTGAAGGCGTTGGTAAAGGGGCTATTTCAAAAGCGTAGACTATAGCCAGAGCTGCTTAGCAAATCGAGTTTGTTAGATTCAGCACGACGTTTCCCTATTAACAGGAATTGGTTTACCCTCGGTATTGATGGCTACATAGGTGAAAATAGCTTCTGTGACCAGAAACTGTTCTTCATTCATATCTCTTTGACACCAGACTTCAATCTTAATTTTCATGGAGGTGTTACCTACTTTCAGTAACTCTCCATAGCAAGCTACGGTGTCGGCTACATGGACCGGCTTATGAAAGGTCATACTGTCGACAGCCACTGTTGCCACACGGCTTTTAGCGGTGTTTTTGGCAATAATGCCAGAGGCGATGTCCATTTGCGACATAATCCACCCACCAAAAATATCCATATTGGCATTGGTGTCTGCCGGCATGGCGATAGTTCTGGTAATTAAACTGCCATTGGGCATGGTACTTAGTTTATTTTCAGTCTCTTGCATAGATTTCTCAGGTTATAAATGTTCAGAAGCATAATCAGCCAAGCGAGAACGCTCACCTGTTTTTAAGGTAATGTGGCCACTGTGTTCCCATTGTTTGAAACGATCCACCACATAAGTAATGCCGGAACTGGACTCAGTTAAATAAGGTGTGTCGATTTGAGCGATATTACCTAAACAAACAATTTTAGTGCTGGGACCCGAACGGGTGATGAGTGTTTTTAATTGTTTAGGTGTGAGATTTTGCGCTTCATCGATAATGATAAATTTATTTAAAAAAGTACGGCCACGCATAAAGTTAAGCGAACGTATTTTAATCCAACGTTTTAATACGTCTTCTGTCGCCACTTGACCCCAAGCATCGGTATCTTGGTTGGGAGAAAGTACCTCCATATTATCCATGAGAGCCCCCATCCAAGGCGTCATTTTTTCTTCTTCAGTGCCCGGTAAGAAGCCAATGTCTTCACCTACAGGAATAGTGACTCGGGTCATGATAATTTCTTTATATAGGTGTTTCTCAATGGTTTGCTCAAGTGCAGAGGCTAGTGTGAGTAGCGTTTTTCCTGTGCCAGCATCACCTTGTAAGGTGACAAAATCTATATCAGGATCCATGAGTAAGTTAAGAGCAAAACTTTGTTCTCTATTTCTAGCGGTAATACCCCATACTTCATGTTTTTTATGGCGAAAATCTTTGGCCAGTTCAATGATGGCATTATTTCCATCAATATTTCTGGCGACAGCTTCAAAGCCATCATTATCATCCATGTACAAACAATGGTTGGGTGACCATTGGCTGACTAAAGGACCAGACACCTTATAGAATGTTCGGCCTTCTTCTTTCCAACTGCTCATATCCTTACTATGGGTTTCCCAAAAGTCATTGGGTAGTTGAGCCAATCCAGTATTGAGCTGCTCAATACCCACGGACAGTCGATCATTAAAATAGTCCTCAGCATGTAAAGAGAGTGCTGTGGCTTTAATCCTCATATTAATGTCTTTGGAAACCAAGGTCACTGTATGATGTAAATGGGCGGATTTTAAACTGAGTGCCACACTTAAAATGGTGTTGTCTGGCTTGCTACCGGGTAGGCCATCGGGTAACTTAAATTCGAGCTGTTCTGTTTGAATAAATAAGAGTCCCGAACTTTGAATAGCTTTACCTGATTGTTTTTCGGGTAACACAACGTTATTTAATGGTATACCTTTATCTAACTTGCTATGGGGAGATTTGGTGATGAGATCATCGATAAAACGACTGGCTTGTCGTACATTTCTAGCGACTTCAGATAAGCCTTTTTTAGCAGCGTCTAATTCCTCCAGCACCACCATGGGAATAAAAACATCATGTTCTGAGAAGCGGAATAAAGAAGTGGGGTCATGCATGATGACATTGGTGTCTAATACAAAAATACGTTTTCCGGCAATACGTTTTCTCATTAGGCAATCCTCATGTTAAATGAATGTGGTAAATTTGAACTGTCTCCAAATACGACTCAATATATTTTTGAATAGCTATGGCTTTGAAAGTTTTTGCAGATAATTTAAAACTTCTGCCACATGATCTTTCACTTTGACTTTGCGCCACTCCTGTATACATGAGCCTTGGTGAAATAAAAAAGTGCTGCGTTCAATACCTAAATATTCTTTACCATAGAGTTTTTTCAGTTTAATGACATCAAAATATTGGCATAAAATTTCGTGTGGGTCAGAAATTAAATCGAAGGGAAATTGTTGTTTAGCTTTGAAGTTATCATGGGATGAAATAGAGTCTCTTGAGATACCAAAGATAAGACAGTCAGACTGAAGGAAATCATGGTGTAACGCTTTGAAGTTTTGACCTTCCGTGGTGCACCCTGGCGTGCTATCTTTAGGGTAAAAATAAAGCAAAATATTATTATTGGAAAGTTCTGTCAGATTAAGTGTTTTATCTCCAGTGCAGATCACAGGGGTATTTGGCAAGTGTTGATACTTAGTTAGACTCATAGGTTAAAGCTTCTCAATCGACAAGGGTTGAAAGAAATTAATGTCTTAAGGGATCCATTGAAGCATCCAAATTTTCTTCGTCACAAAACTGTGAAAAAAGCTCTCTAATATCAGCAATTAACACAGAAGTGGGTAAGTTAACTAGCAAGTTCAACTCAACCATCGGGGCGCCTGTATGGGGCGCAGGATAAGTATCTGAATGAATATCAATAATATCCATATTGAGCTGATAGAAAAAGTGGGAAATATCACGGATGATGCCTTGGTTATCCCTGGCAATCACCTGAATTTGATAAGGAAGCTTATCGGTTTCTTTTTTTGTCTGTGTGGTTCTTTTGATCATGGTTGTCAGGCCAAGGCGGTTTGCAAGCAAGGGTAGCTGATGTTCCATTTTGGCCAAGGCATTCCATTCACCGGTGAGTAACATCAGAATCCCAAATTCATTTCCTAGTACGGTCATGCGACTATCCACGATACTACAACCGACTTTGGATGCAACATCTGAAAGTTCATTGACTAGTCCTGGTCTGTTTTCTCCAAGGGCTGATACGACCAGATAGCTGGACATGTAATATTCCTAAAGTTAAAAAGGTAAGTACAGAATATCATTGATGAATACTTAGGTTCAATATGTTTAGAATTTATCCGACATTAACTGATTAATACCTTAGTTTTTCTTGTATTCAGCGGGATGGATCAGTAGTATACGCTGTTTGGTTTTCTCTTGGATTATGAGCGATGTTTTCAGGTAGTATAGTGGCTTTAGTGACTCCCATGAATACTGATGGATCGGTTGATTTGCATAGTTTGTCGCTATTGGTTGATTGGCATATTCAATCTGGCACTTCTGCGATCGTTACAGTAGGTACCACAGGTGAGTCTGCCACATTGAGTCGAACGGAGCAATTACAGGTGATTCAAACTGTAGTTGATAAGGTTCAGGGACGCATACCTGTTATTGCGGGGAATGGTTCCAGCTCTACGACCTTCTCTATTGAAATGACTAAAGATATCAAGAAAATAGGAGCCGATGCTTGTTTGTGTGTAACCCCTTATTATAATCGCCCCCCTCAAGAAGGACTATACCGACACTTTCAGTCTATTGCCGATGCCGAGACAATTCCGCAAATTTTGTACAATGTGCCTAAGCGAACCGGTGTTGATATGGATATTTCCATTATTCAGCGCTTAGCTGAACACCCTAATATAGTGGGTTTAAAAGAAGCCTCTAACTCGCAACAGAAAATTGGGGAACTTCTGGCACTTTTAAGTGACAAACTAGATCTATTTAGTGGGGATGATGTAACCTGTACCGATTTTATTTTATTGGGTGGGAAAGGCGTTATTTCTGTTACCGCCAACATAGTTCCTGATAGAATGGCGCAACTTTGTCAATTAGCTCTACAGGGACATACGGATAAAGCCCGTTACTTGAATAAGCAACTGACAGCTTTACATGACATATTAGGCGTTGAGTCCAATCCAATACCCGCTAAATGGATTTTGTCTCAAATGGGTAAAATACCCCAAGGTATTCGGTTGCCTTTATTACCTTTAGCAGAAGAATATCATGCTGTTGTTGAGAATGTTTTAAACAATTTGGATGGAATTGAGATTTAATATGCTTGTATTTAAGGTTATTGGAGAAGTGAATTTGTTATTGATTAGAACCCTTATAGTGAGTTTTTTTGCACTGAGTATTTCAGGCTGCAGTTGGTTGTATGGTGAGAAAGGTCTTATCAGAGACCGTGAGTATGATTATCTCAATAGTAAAATGGAAAAAACACTGGAAACACCTCCAGGTTTGCATCCATTGGTTGATGAAAATGATCTAAAGGTACCTGATTTAGCCGCTAATCAGAAACAACCTGTATTGGGAAAGGACCTAGATGACCGGCCTCCTATTTTAATTCTTGCTTCTGGAGAAAAAATGGGGATCGATAGCGAAGATAATCAAACCTTACCTCAAGTATGGTTTCGTTATGATGAAATAGAATTTTGGCAAGGTATTCAAGATTATTTCGCTAAGAAGAAAATCAATGTGGCCAATAAAGATCTAGAAAATGGGATCATTGAAACGGATTGGATCACCCATACTCGCGACTCCTATTGGCGTTATATATTTGGTGCGGATGATAATTATAGCGAGAGAACACGCTATCGTTTCCAAATCACACCAAATAATCAAGGTACAGAGAAAGTGCTTAGAGTCAGTCAATTGGAGAAACAAGTTAAAAAAACCAGAAGAAAACCATGGAGTGAGTCGGAGGTATCCAATCAGAACGCTATCTTATTTATGAATGGTTTCTTGGGTTATTGGAGTGAAAATGAAGACAAGCAAGCCACAGAAAGAGTCAAATTAGCTAATTTGGGTATTAAACTAGAGATAGCTAAAGATGATAATGGAGCGGTGGTGTTTGTTGCTGATGCTAGTTTTCAAGAGACTTGGAGCAAGTTAGCTGTAGTTTTGCCTGAATTAGGTTTTGCGTTAGATGATAAAGATCAGTCTTTGGGAGTTTATATGGGCGAGTATAAGGTAAAAGCTGGCGCCTTAAATTTCTTCTCGACACTTTTTGGACAAAGTCACAAGGACATTCTTGAAATTAAGGAGACTGATTATCAGATTAACTTATCCCAGAAACAGCAAAAAACTCAAATTACTTTGTCTGAAAAAGAAGGGGCTAAGCTGTCCAATGAAACGATGGAGCGTATTCTTCCCCTTTTTGCCAAAGCGTTTGAAAAGGATCTGAATCGTTAATATACTGGTTCGAAACTAAATGCAAATAAAAAAGCTGAGTTAAAACGCAGCTTTTTTATTTCTAGCCATTAAGCTTATACCCGAGAGACCTCGAAATATGGGTATATAACTTGTGGTTTGCTTAATGGGTGCGAGTTACAGAATAGTCAGCCAATGTTTCGAGAGCAGTTCGATAATCACTAGGTTCTAAAAATTTTAACGACTCTTTGGCTAAAAGTGCTTGCTGCTTAGCTTGTTGAAGTGTGTAGTCGAGAGCGCCTGTTTGCTGGATGGCGGCGATGATGTCATTGAGCTTTTCTAAACCACCATTTTCTATGGCTTGTCTAATGAGAGTCGCTTGTTCCGCGGTACCATGTTTCATGGCATAGATAAGAGGTAAGGTAGGTTTTCCTTCTGCCAGATCATCTCCAATATTTTTGCCTAACTCTTGGGCATCGGATGAATAATCTAAAGCATCATCTGCCAACTGAAATGCATTACCTAGGTGGCGGCCGTAATTTGCCATAGATGTTTCAACGTCTTCGGGTTGATGACTAATGACCGCAGAAAGGCGTGTTGTTGCTTCGAAAAGCGCCGCTGTTTTAGACTCAATCACCTGAAAGTATTGTTGTTCAGTGGTGTTCGCATCATTGCAATTCATCAATTGCATGACTTCACCTTCTGATATTTTATTGGTGGTATCGGATAATATTTTCATTATTTTCATATTATCCAATTCAACCATCATTTGAAAAGCCCTAGTGTATAGATAATCCCCCACAAGCACGCTGGCTTGATTGCCAAAGAGTTCATTGGCCGTTTCTTTACCTCTGCGTAGGCTGCTTTCATCGACCACATCATCATGTAATAATGTCGCTGTATGAATAAATTCTACAATGGCAGCGAGTAGGTGTTGTTGGCCCTCATGAAAACTGAGAGCTCTGGAGCATAGAATAGCCAGCATAGGACGCAATCTCTTTCCGCCCGCACCAATAATGTAAATACCTAATTGGTTAATTAATGCAACATCCGACTTGAGTCGATCAAGAATTATGGCGTTAACAGATTGCATGTCATTTCTAATGATTTCGTTAATGTCGTCAAGTGTCATAGGCGTTGTATAAAGTGTTGTTCTTCGTAGGTATAAAATTAGCTATGAATGCTAGGCGGTGTTGCCTTTAAGGTCAAGGCAAAATTACAACAAGCTAGTTTTTTGTGAGGATATATAGCCTTTTAATGGTCTATTTTTAATCAAGAGGATTAAATTTATAAAAAAATGCACAAAAATAGCCCAAGCTCAGCAATCTTCTATTGCACATCAAGATAATTTCCCGTAAAATTTGCGGCCTTTATAATATAAGCTTCCCCCGTCTTGTTATGACTAACCTTTCGGGAGCATTGAGTGAACGGAGAGTATGGGCTATGTACGCAGTAATACAAAGTGGCGGCAAGCAGCACCGAGTTAAAGAAGGCGAAGTTCTTCGTCTAGAAAAGTTAGAACACGCTACAGGTGTATCTTTTGAGTTTGATAAGGTATTAATGGTTGCCAATGGTGATGATATTAAAATTGGTGTACCTTATGTAGATGGTTCAAAGGTTGTAGCAGAAGTGGTTGCTCATGGTCGTGGAAAAAAAGTAAGTATCATTAAATTTAGACGCAGAAAGCATCACATGAAGCGTCAAGGCCATCGTCAATGGTATACAGAAGTTAAAATTACGGCTATCCAAGGCTAATTTATTTCTGTTAACATTGAACACAACAGAATTGCAAAAGAATATTAAAGTATAGTGGAGTAATATTATGGCTCATAAGAAAGCTGCCGGTAGTACCAGAAATGGTAGAGACTCGGAATCGAAACGCTTAGGTGTGAAAAAATTTGGTAGTGAAATGGTAAATGCTGGAAGCATTATTTTACGTCAAAGAGGCACACAATATCATCCCGGTTCTAATGTTGGGATTGGTAAAGATCATACACTTTTTGCCAAAATTGAAGGCGAAGTAAAGTTTGAAGTTAAAGGTCCTCATAAGAGACGATTTGTGAGTATTATTGCACCAACAGCGATGGCTGCTACTGCTTAATATAGATCTAACAAGATCCTTTGATTAAAACTCTAAGCCTCGCTTTTGCGGGGCTTTTTTGTCTTTGGAAATTATGCTCATAATCTTTTAATAGACTGGTTTCATTGGTATTTAATCACGACAGAAGGTGCGCAGACCTCTTCCAAACCGAGTGGAGTGCGAATGTACATCATCCTTATTGCTTGTGCTTTATATGAGACAATGGTTGTTGAGATGTTATCCCTTTTTTAAAATTCAATAAATACCCTATGATTAACTGACACAACATAAACCCTGTTGTAAACGTTGAAGATAGTCTTTTGTTCATTGAATATTCACTTGAGATGTAAAAATGCGATTTGTAGATGAAGTGACCATTAAAGTGAGTGCTGGTGATGGCGGTAATGGCAGCATGAGCTTCCTAAGAGCCAAATTTCTGCCCAAAGGTGGTCCTGATGGGGGGGATGGTGGAAAAGGTGGTAGTGTTTATCTTATTGCAGACGCCTCTTTAAACACCTTGGTGGACTACCGTTATATCCGTGCCTATAAGGCTCAAAGAGGTGAAAATGGAAAAGGGGGTCAATGTTATGGCGCCAAAGGCGAAGATATTTTTCTGAAAGTGCCGATTGGAACACGGGTGATTAATGCTGATACTGGTGTTTTGATGGGTGATATGTTGCAAGCCAATGAGAAATTGCTGGTGGCTCAAGGTGGTGAACACGGGCTAGGTAATATCCATTTCAAAAGTTCTACAAATAGAGCGCCTAGACAAGTCACAAATGGTACGCCTGGTGAAATTTTAATGCTGAAACTTGAAATGCAAGTCATGGCTGATGTCGGTTTACTCGGTCTACCTAATGCTGGGAAATCGACCTTTATCCGTTCAGTTTCTGCCGCCACCCCCAAAGTGGCTGATTACCCATTTACTACACTGATCCCAAATCTAGGCGTCGTAAAAATGGAGCAGGGTAAGAGCTTCGTGATTGCAGATATTCCAGGACTCATTGAAGGTGCTGCTGAGGGTGCGGGCTTAGGTCATCGTTTTTTAAAACATTTATCCAGAAATAGAATTTTATTGCATATTATTGATATGAATCCCTTCGATAACTCTGATCCCGTTGAGAATGCCCTGGTTATTCGCAATGAACTCAAAGAGTATGGCAATCAATTAACAGAGAAGCCTTGTTGGTTGGTGTTTAACAAGCTCGATTTGTTGGATGAAGATGAATGGCAACAAAGATGTGAAAAAGTCAAAACGGCCCTGGATTATTCTGGCCCTTGCTTTTCGATTTCAGCCATCAAAGGCGAAGGAACTCGAGCGCTGTGTGGAGAAATCATGAGTTTTATACAGAGTGTTAATGAAGAACTTGAGTTGAATCAGACGATGGATGAAAATGCTGAAAAAAATTCACCTGAAGTCTAGTTGAATCCAGTTAGGAGTCTTTTAGCTCATGCCAATCACCATGTTTGATACCCCCATTCTAAGATGGTGTTTGAAGCATCTGTCTCGTTTTTTCCTAAAACTTAGTGGTTGGAAGGTATCTGGTTCGCTTCCTCTTGATAGTTCTTGTGTACTTATTGCAGCCCCACACACCAGTAATTGGGATCTGGTGTATATGTTATGGGTGAGTTTTGTTTTGGGAATTCCTATTCATTGGCTAGGAAAGGCGCAAATTTTCAAATTCCCTTTCAAGCGAATCATGCAGTGGATGGGGGGGATCCCTGTTGATAGAAGCCAATCCAACAACATGGTTGACTATGCAGCTGGTTTATTAAGGGATAATCAGAATTTTATTCTTGTGGTGCCACCAGAAGGAACAAGAACCAATGTAACTTATTGGAAGACAGGATTTTATTACATTGCACACCAGGCAACTGTCCCTATCTACTTAGGTTTTTTAGATTATCAAAAAAAGATCGGAGGAATTGGTCCAGCAGTGTTAACTACGGGAAATTTTGAACAAGATATGATTGCTATTAAGTCCTTTTATCAAGATATTCAAGGGAAATACCCTTCCTTACATCAATAATGTTATTTTTTACCAACCTAAGGTTAGCCATCCCTATTAATGGTTTTGATAAGTTGTTGCAGCACTTGGTCTGCTTTATCATTGTCAACCTGACAAGTTCCCGCATTACGATGGCCTCCACCACCGTATTTTAAGCACAATTCACCAATATGGGTTTGGTGGGAACGATTAATAATAGAGCCACCAATAGCAAATACCGTATTTTGTTTCTTTAGCCCCCAAAGTTTATGGATTGAAATATTGCAATCAGGGTACATGGCATAGATCATAAATCGATTGCCCGCATAAATGATTTCTTCATCCCTTAAATCTAATACCACCAAATTACCATGCTGAGTGGAACATCTTTGTAACTGTTCTTTGAAGAGATCTTTATGCGCCATATAGAGATCTATGCGTTCTTTTACATCTTCCAGAGTGATAATTTCTTTCAGACTATGATCTCTACAATAATCAATTAACTGCATCATGAGTTGATAGTTGGATATACGAAAATTTCTAAATCTACCTAAACCTGTGCGTGAATCCATCAGAAAGTTGAGTAATACCCAACCCGTAGGTTTTAATATTTCATCTCGGGTAAATTGCGCAGAGTCAGCTTTATCAACAGCAGCCATAATCTCATCAGAAATATTGGGGAATTTATCTTTACCACCGTAATAGTCATAGACAACTCGTGCTGCAGAAGGGGCTTTTTCATCAATAATATGGTTAGCAGGTTTGGAATTGCCACGTCTTTTTAATTCGGATGCATGATGATCGAAACTTAATAAACAACCTTCTACATAGGGGAGGTTGGTGGTGATATCATTTTGGTTGATTTTAATGGTGCCATCTTGCATGTCCTTTGGGTGTACAAACAAAATATCGTCAATCATGCTGAGTTCTTTTAAAAGAACGGCACAAACTAACCCATCAAAATCGCTCCGAGTCACCAGTCTATAGGTTTGAGAAGCCACAGTTACCTCCAAATATTGATAAACTTCCACCCTAAAGGATAGTTGATAATTTTAAATTGTGGCCGATTGTTAAAAAAACAAATTTTCGTTTAGGTTTTGAGTGGTAAGAAATTTGGCTAATTAAATCAGTTCAAGTTAGAATGATGCAAAATTGAATAAATAATATGAGATTACCTATGAAAAAATTACTGATCCTGCTTTTTGTGGTTCAGGGAGCTTTCAATACCCTGTTTGCTGAGGATGTCAACGGTTCTGAAGTATTCAAAGAAAAAATTCAACAAGCCATGCAATCTGATACCAGAACAGAACAAGAAGTGGAGCGTGATGAGAATAGATTACCTGCAGAGACATTGGAATTTTTTGGTCTAAAAGATGACATGACAGTGATAGAATTGATACCTGGGGGAGGATGGTATACTAAAATTTTGGCGCCAGTACTCGCCGAGAAGGGAAAATTCTACATTTCTATTGCAACCAGTCGAGCTGAAAAAAATGTACTGAGCATGAAAGAATATGAGTCAGCAAAGGTACTGAGTGTCAAAAATGGCCTTAAAAGGGATGGCACTAGCCGATTTTATACCATCGACCCCTTTGAGTTTGATGTGCATGATGTTGATAGGGTTTTTACCTTTCGTAATTACCATAATCTGACGGAAGAAGGGCGCGGCAATATTAACAAAGCGGTATTTAATGCATTAAAACCTGGCGGTATTTATGCTGTAGTGGATCACACCCGTCGTCATATGCAGCCATTAAATGAAGAAAATGGTCGTAGAGTCGACCCGGTGCAGGCGATTAAAGAAATAGAGCGCGCAGGTTTTGAATTTGTCGATTATTCAACGCTGCATTATCACCCAGATGATGAGTTGCTTTATGAAGTGGGTAGAAAGACTGTAACGGGTAATACGGATCGATTCACTTTCAAGTTTAGGAAACCGCTTTAATTCAACTGAACTGAAATGATTAGGATAATGGACGAAAACACACAAGAGACGGGCATTGGCGACGATGCTTATATTAATCATGAAGGTTGGTTGAGTCGCATCGAACAACTGTTTTCTGAAAATCATAACGAGCGTCCTCTTGGAATAGAGCCTTCTTTATTGGTGATTCATTGCATTAGTTTGCCTCCAGAGCAATATGGTTCTGGACACATCCAACAATTTTTTACCAATCAACTCCATATTGAGGAACACCCTTATTTCGAAACCATAAAGGACTTACGTGTTTCAGCTCACTTTTTAATTACCAGATGTGGGCGAGTGATTCAATTTGTCTCTACGGAGAAACGAGCTTGGCATGCGGGTTTGTCAAGCTTTGAAGGATGCGATAATTGCAATGATTTTTCTATAGGGATAGAATTAGAAGGTTCAGAACATAGCGAATATGAAGAACAACAATATCAAAGTTTGATCAGGCTAACTCAACGTATATTAAGTCGTTATCCCAAAATTACTTTGAATAGAATAGTCGCTCATTCAGATATAGCTCCAGATCGTAAAACAGATCCTGGTGAGTTTTTTAATTGGACTCGACTTCATAATGCTTTACAGAAATGGATATTGACACAGCAGAAATAATCATTATGTATAATCAAAAAATCACTCATCTTATTCAAGAAGCCAGGGAAAATCATAGACAAAATAAATTGGAAGATGCAATAAGCTGTATAAATATCGCTTTAGAAGAGGATGTCAATATTGCTGAGCTCTACCGGATTAGGGCTATTATCTATTCTGGTGGTCATCAATGGGGAAATGCTATAAAGTCTTATCAATCAGCATTGAGTATAGATCCGCAACTAGAATCTTGTTGGCAGGGAATGATTGCTGCATGGCAGATGCAGGGTAACTACTCTGAGGCATTAAATGTTTGTGATCAAGCGTTGTTAGAATGTCCTACGGCCGAGATGTATTTCAATAAGGGTTGTCTTCTTATGCAGCTTGGACATTTCGAAAAGGCATGTGAGTGTTTTCTGAGTGTTTTAAAACTTAATCCAACTTTTACCGATGCATGGTGTAATTTAGCCGCTTCACAAGTTACATTTTCAAAACATGAACTGGCTGAGAAATATTTCTTGAAGGCTCTATCTATTCAACCCAATCATGAATCCGCTTTGAGTGGGCTTTGTGGTCTTTATAATTTGATGGGCGAGTTTGAAAAGTCTTTAAAATATTTAGAGGGAAATACTGAGTTAGAATATTTATCACCACCACTAACCTTAGTATATTGCGAGTCTTTATTTTTAAAAGGGAATGAAATTTCTGCTTATGAGCATTTAAAACAACTCATCAAATCCATACATCACTTACCAGGTGATCTTGCATCCCAAGTATTCTATCAAGCTGCAAAATATTGTGATAAGTTACAGAGATTTGCTGAGGCCATTGAATATGCAGGTAAAGCCAATCATTATAATTTATTAACTTATAATGATAATCAAATATCAAACCGCTTTAATAGAATAAGAAAATATATTTTAAATCAAAGTGAACAAAAGGTTAGCCAAAGAAAAATTATTTTCATCGTAGGTTTGCCGAGATCGGGTACTAGTTTATGCGAACAAATTTTTGCTTCTCATCCTGATATTCATCCATTAGGTGAATATAAAGGCTTACCTCTTTGTGTTGAGGAGTTATTAAAGGAAGATAATTCATCTGTAGAAAATAGCTTGGTGGAACATTATACGAAAGATTTGCCTCAACCCGATGATAATTCAGGAATATTAACAGATAAAATGTGGATGAATTTTGAGTCTCTTGGGGTCATCGAAAAGTTATTTCCACTGGCAAAAATTATCCATTGCACAAGAGATATAAGAGACATTGCGTTATCCTGCTATTTTCAAAGCTTTGCAGGTGTTGGACCAACCTTCACATATAACAAAGATCATTTTTGCCTATATTACAAACAGTATTTGCAACAAATGAAATATTGGAAATCTCATTGTAAATTGCCACTCTTGGAGTGGAATTATGAGGCACTCATTCAAGGCGACGAACAAGATAGGGCGTTAATGATTCGCTCTCTGATTGAGTTCGCAGAAATTGATTGGAACGAAAATTGCCTTAATTTTTACACTAATCAAAGAGTTGTTACTACAGCAAGCGTTCACCAAGTCAATAAGAAAATATATAAAAATTCGAACCAAAGATTTAAAAACTATCAACCATGGCTTGTCGATTGGTTTGACGCTTTACAGAAAATCCAAAATGAAAATTGACAATAGCCTGTTATTTGTTCATGACAGAATATCTCAGCGACAGTGAGAGCTTTGGAAGTGCATCGAAGAACATTACAAAGAAAACTGGCTAAAAAGCCGACTAAAAGCTAGAAATATGTGGATGTTTAGGGTTTTGATGCTGTTTTTATTGATTTTTAAACGAAGCACTCTACCCCAAAACATCTTATGTGTTAAAATTAAAGCTATTTCCTAACTGACTGTATTTCTTATGCAATTAATCATTCTAGTTCTGACTTTTTTCTGTGGATATTTACTTCAAAAGAAAAAGTTAGATTTTTATTCTGAAGTGAGTGCTGTTTTAAATCGATATGGTCATTGGTTTGAAAAGCAGTTTGATGCCCATCCATGGGTTCAGAAATGGTTAGGCGTTTCAGTTTTTTTGCTATTGCCTGCTTTTGTCATTCAGGTCGTTTTTGAACTGATCAGTGGTGATAACGCTTTAATTAATATCCTATTGCATGTGGTATTGTTAACCTCATTCATTCGTCCTCTTGGACATCTTTTTGAAGCATCTGAAGAACAATCTGCTACTGAGAAAGCACCGTTTTGCATGGTACAAACCACTTCTTTATTATTTTGGTATCTGGCTCTAGGTCCCTTGGGATTGGTTGCCGTGCGACTTTCTTACATCCAGACTCTACCTAAAAATGTACAGGACTATATGGATAAGACTCATCAATGGCTAGAATGGCTGCCCGTGAGATTATTGATCTTGTGCTATGCTGCGGTAGGTAATTTTGGCCAAGTGGTCAAGGTTATTGGAGAAGAGGCGTTAAGCTTTGACAATGATTCCTGTGATATAGAGACGCGGGCAGCTAAAGCTGCATTATGGCCTGATTTTCAAGAACAAGAGAGAGGATCTGTTCAGCAAGTCTATAATGCGCTATATGCTAGATCGCTTCTTTGTTGGTTAGTGGTAATCGCATTAATGGTGTTGTCGGTTTAATCCTGGTCTTATCCATGCCGCACCATTTTTGCTGATAAATTGATACAAAAGGTAAGCTCCAAAAGAATCATTCTAAACAACTGACGCAGATCCCATACAATTTATAATCAGGCTGCGTTATCGATGAGGATAATTAGGTGTCAGAAGAAAATTTTGTCGATCATGATCCCACAGAAACACAAGAATGGCTTGATGCCCTAGAGGCTGTTTTAGCGGAAGAGGGGGTTGAAAAAGCCCATTACTTGTTAGAGCAACTGATTAAAAAAGCCAGAAGGATGGGGGCGCACTTACCCTATACCGCAACAACGGCATACTTAAATACTATCCCCCCCTCTCATGAAGTGCCTATGCCCGGCGATTCCATTATGGAAAAAAGGTTGCGCTCTATGATCCGTTGGAACGCTATAGCCATCGTGCTCAGGGCCAGCAAGAAAGATTTAGAATTAGGCGGCCATCTCTCAAGTTATGCCTCTGCTGCAACCCTCTATGATGTTGGGTTTAATCACTTCTTTCATGCGGCGGATGAAACCCATGGTGGAGATTTACTCTATATTCAGGGACATTCTGCACCAGGTATTTATGCCAGAGCTTTCTTAGAAGGACGAATCTCAGAAGATCAAATGAACAATTTCCGCCAAGAGGTGGATGGTAAAGGCCTCTCTTCTTATCCACACCCTTGGTTAATGCCAAATTTTTGGCAATTTCCTACCGTTTCTATGGGACTTGGACCATTACAAGCTATTTATCAGGCAAGGTTTTTAAAGTATCTGGATAATAGAGAGTTGGCTCCTACTAAGAACCGCAAAGTTTGGGCCTTTACCGGTGATGGTGAAATGGATGAGCCTGAGTCTTTAGGCGCTATTTCGTTAGCCGGTCGAGAAAAACTCGATAATTTAATTTTTGTGGTGAACTGTAATTTACAAAGGTTGGATGGCCCAGTGCGTGGTAACGGTAAAATTATTCAAGAATTGGAAGCCGTTTTTCGTGGCGCTGGCTGGAATGTGATTAAAGTGGTTTGGGGTCGCTATTGGGATCCATTGATTGCACGAGATGTAGACGGACAGCTACTTAAAATTATGGAAGAATCAGTGGACGGTGAATATCAAAATTACAAATCAAAAGGTGGAAAATACACCAGAGATCATTTCTTTGCCAAAACTCCAGAGACAGCCGCAATGGTAGCCAATATGTCGGATGAAGATATTTGGCGATTGAATCGTGGTGGACATGATCCTCATAAGGTTTTTAATGCTTACCATCAGGCGGTTAACCACAAAGGTCAACCCACAGTGATCCTAGCCAAAACGGTTAAAGGTTATGGTATGGGTAAAAGTGGAGAAGGTAAAAATATTGCTCATCAGGTGAAAAAGATGAATATGGAAGCGGTTAAACATTTTAGAGATCGCTTTAAGGTGCCTATTCCTGATGATAAGTTAGAAGAGGTTCCATTTTACAAACCGGCAGAAGATAGCCCTGAAATGGCCTATCTGAAAGCACGAAGAGCCGCTTTAGGTGGATATTTGCCTCAAAGACGTAGCAAATCGAATGCTTTAAAAATCCCTGCACTTTCTCAATTTGAGTCTCAATTGAAGAGTTCTGGAGAGAGAGAATTATCAACCACCATGGTTTTTGTAAGAATATTAAATATTCTGCTGAAAGATAAAAATATCAGTTCTCATATTGTGCCCATTGTACCTGACGAAGCCAGAACCTTTGGCATGGAAGGTATGTTTAGACAATATGGCATTTACTCCTCTGTGGGACAACTTTATGAACCTGTGGATGCCGATCAGGTCATGCTTTATCGAGAAGATAAAAAAGGGCAAATCCTAGAAGAGGGGATTAATGAAGCGGGTGCAATGTCATCTTGGATGGCCGCTGCGACCAGTTATTCTTCGAATAACTTACCCATGATTCCTTTTTATATTTTTTATTCTATGTTTGGATTCCAAAGAATTGGTGATTTGGCTTACGCTGCTGGTGATATGCAAGCCAGAGGATTTATTATCGGAGCCACAGCAGGTAGAACTACATTGAATGGTGAAGGTTTACAACATCAAGATGGACATAGTTCATTATTGTGTTCAACCATTCCAAACTGTGTCAGTTATGATCCTACTTATGGTTATGAGTTAGCAGTCATTGTTCAAGACGGTATGCGACGCATGATGTCTGAACAAGAAAATGTTTTTTACTACATTACAACCATGAATGAAAATTATACCCATCCTGAAATGATTGAGCATTCAGAGGACGATATTATTGCTGGGATGTACTTATTGCAATCGGCTAAAACCTCACGCAAAAAGTCTCCCAAAGTGCAACTGATGGGCAGTGGGACTATTTTAAGAGAAGTTATCGCAGCGGCAGAGTTATTGGAAAAAGATTTTTCTATTCAATCGGATATTTGGAGTGTGACCAGTTTCAATCAGCTTAGAAGAGAAGGGTTGGCAGTCGATCGTTGGAATATGCTGCATCCAGAAGCCACCCAAAAGAAATCATTTGTTGAGCGTAAACTAGCGAAGCAACAAGGGCCTGTTATTGCTTCGACTGATCATATGAAAGTGGTGGCAGATCAGATCAGAGCTTGGGTTCCTACAGATTATAGAGTACTTGGAACCGATGGCTTTGGTCGCAGTGATAGTCGTGAAAATCTTAGAAGATTCTTTGAGGTCGACCGTTATTATGTGGTTGTTGCCGCTTTAAAAGCACTCAGTGATCGTGGTGAAATCGAAAGCAAAGTGGTTTCAAAAGCTATCAAGCAATACAAAATTAATCCTGAAAAAATCAGCCCAGTACTTGCATAGGAGATCAGAGAATGAGTTTGAATAAAATACCTGTTCCTGATCTGGGTGATATTGGTGAAGTTGATTTAATTGAAATTGCCGTCAAAGTGGGCGATGTGATTGCCAAAGACGATACGATGGTGGTGCTTGAATCTGATAAAGCCAGTATGGATGTCCCTGCCCCAGAAGCGGGAGTGGTTAAAGAAATTTTGGTAAAAGTTGGCGATAAATTATCTGAAGGTTCACCTTTACTGATGTTAGAAGTAACGGCTAATCAAGAGGTGGTATCTGCTCGTACTTCTACTCAACAAAAAGAGCCTGAAGCAGAAAAGCAAAGCGCTATTGAGTCAACAAATTCAGTCTCTGAAACTAAAAGTGAAGCATCCAGTGCCAAAACATCAAGCTCACAGCAGACAATCCTGATCCCAGATATGGGGGATTTGCAAAACCTAGCCGTGATTGAACTATTGATTAAACCTGGTGATCAAATTAGTAAAGATCAAATACTGCTAGTGCTTGAATCAGATAAAGCCTCAATGGATGTGCCAAGCCCATTTTCAGGCACTATTGAAAAGATACATATAGCCATTGGAGATGTGGCCAACACAGGAACCCTTGTAGCCGATATTTTAGCCACAGAAGATGCTTCTGAGAAAGCTGTTAACAATTTAGAAAGAAATGGCTCAGAAATAAAATTACCAGAAAAAGCATCACCAGCTGTAGCTGAGTCATCAAAGCCAGCAAAGCGTGTGGTGTCAAAACCACCGGTACCAGATAGACCGGCATTAAGCCATTTGCCCAGTCAAAATCTGGTGCATGCCAGTCCATCTATTCGGCGATTTGCCAGAGAGTTAGGCGCTGATCTTTCAAAAATTACGGGATCAGGTGAGAAAGGTCGGGTGTTAAAAACCGACGTGCAACTATACATCAAAGATGAGTTGGCCAGACCCAAAGCCACAGCAACTTCTGGCTCGATAAGCGCAGTGAATTTTCCTGAAATTGACTATGCCAAATTTGGAGAAACAGAAACCGTTCAACTGAGTCGCATCCAAAAAGTTTCTAGTGTGAATTTACACAGAAATTGGGTGAGCATTCCTCATGTGACACAATTTGACGAAAGCGATATTACTGAGCTGGAAAAATTTAGAAAGTCTCTGCAAGATGAGGCCGCTAAAGAAGGCGTTAAAGTCACACCTTTAATCTTTATGTTAAAAGCCGCTGCCGCCAGCTTAAAAGCCTTTCCAACAGTGAATGCCTCTTTAGCCAATGATGGTGAAAATTTGGTACTCAAAAAATACATCCATATAGGCGTCGCAGTGGATACACCAGCGGGCCTAGTGGTTCCTGTGATCAGAGATGTTGATAAAAAATCTGTCTATGATTTAGCGAAAGAACTGGCAGAAACCAGCCAAAAGGCGCGAGAAGGAAAATTATCACCCGCTTCTATGCAGGGGAGTAGTTTTACGATTTCCTCATTAGGTGGGATAGGTGGAACAGCATTTACCCCCATAGTCAATTGGCCAGATGTCGCCATCCTGGGCGTTTCTAAAAGTCAGATGAAACCTGTTTGGAATGGCAAGGATTTTGAACCGCGCTTAATGTTACCGTTATCATTTTCCTATGATCATCGGGTGATTGATGGTGCTGTCGCTGCTCGTTTTACCACGCATCTGAGTAAGGTTTTATCAGATATTAGAAGAATTATGCTCTAAAAATTTCGAGTGAGAGCTGGCGCTTAAAATGTTAAACTGTCTCACACTAAGTGTGGCTTGATTATCAGCCCTTAAGAATTAATCAATGTTAGGAAGGATAAATCCATGAGTGAAGTGAAAACACAAGTTGTTGTACTAGGTAGTGGCCCTGGGGGTTATACCGCAGCATTTCGTGCAGCAGATTTAGGTTTAAAAACCGTCTTGATTGAAAAA
>Ga0210032_1000596_pt1 | contig 25450 bp, 18 predicted proteins | sample CryGeyCG2114_250_2_FD_185458 | JGI IMG/M metagenome (GOLD analysis project Ga0210032, IMG submission 185458) | Groundwater microbial communities from aquifer - Crystal Geyser CG13_big_fil_rev_8/21/14_2.50 (SPAdes) (version 2) | ecosystem: Environmental > Aquatic > Deep subsurface > Groundwater ... | reverse complement strand
CCTTTAAAGTATCGTAGTCGATATGTTTGACTACTTTTGGTTTTCTTACCATTTTTGGTTTAAATACTTATTTATTAATTGGTAATATATTTAAATTAAATAATCAAAAGTTGAAATTTTCACTATAATTAAATTTCAATAAAATTTTTTAAAATGTCAAAAATAAAGGTGGGAGTTATAGGGACCGGAACTATCGGACACAGAGTTATCGCTTATGGAGCAAGACAAAAAGATATAAAAATTTGCGGTGTTTCTAAAACAACCCCTAACGATGTATACAATACAACTGCAATGCTGTGGAAATTGGGAATTCCTATTTATGTTTCATCAAGAATCGGAAAGGATGGATTAAACAAATCACTTGAGGAATTCAGAAATTATTTTAACAAAGTTAAAGATAAGGAAAAAATTTACGGTGATGTCAACGAACTGGTTCCTGGAACTATTGCGGATTTGACTGATGAAAGTGAGGTTATTGTTGATACATCAGCAGGAACTATAAACAAGATGAGTGTTCCGGAATACAACAAAAAAGAGTTCTACATCCCACATAATGAACAATCAGGCAGGAAGATTAAGGTTATCTTTCAGGGCGGCGAGAAATCAGATATAGGAAAAATTTCATTTAATGCAGCAGTAAATTATGATGAAGCGACAGAGGTTGGAAAAAGTGATGAGCCATACATCAGGCAGGTTTCATGCAATACAACCGCACTTTCAAGAATTTTGTATGCGTTTCTTGAAAATTATGTAATAAACAGAGTCTATGTTGTAATTGTCAGGCGTTTAACCGACCCAGGAGAAGAGAGTAAGAACATACTTAATGATATTTATCTCGGAGAACATTTGCCTTCACATCACGGGCCCGATGTTGAAGAGGTATTTAAAAATTACAAAAATTTTAAAAATTTACTTGACAAACAAATCTTGACAAGTGCAATAAAGGTAACAACCGACCAAATGCATGCTCATGACATAACCCTTACATTTCCAGTATCTGCTCCTTACGGTGAAGAAAATTGCCCCACAAAAGAAAAATTTATTGAAATCTGTAAAAATTCAATATTAAAGAATCGTATTGCCCTTGATGAAAGCGTAATACACACATCACGGCTGAGGGAGTTTGTAAGGAGAAAGGAAAGAATGCTTTATATGAAAGATAAAATTTTCCCGAATTGCGGCGATATGTTTGCAGTTACTACTGGATTAAATTCTTTTGCATTTATAAAAAGGACAACTGTGTATGGAGATAAGTGGATTCATTTAAAACTTCAGACAGCAGTTCATCAGGAGGCGATTGTAATTCCCGATACAATTGATGCTATAAGAGCATTATGCTATGATAAATTACTATTTTCAAGGGATGATTCAATAAAAATGACCGATGAAAGCCTTGGAATGTGCGAATAGGGCGTGAATGTGAAGAGGGTTGGGAGGATTGATTGAGTGCCAAATGAATTGGGGACATTTAATTTAATTACAGTAAATTTTAAATTTGCACTTTTTGCATAGTTATCAAACTTTTTGCATAGTGGTTGAGTAGCAAATAGAAGTAGGACATTAATTTAATTAAAATTTTAATTATTTTAATGGTTTATGATGGAAAAATTGTTGCTAATTGAAAAGAGAGTAAAGGCACGAGAGTTACACAAAGAAAAAGGATGGAGTGTGAGAAAGATATCTCGTTATTTGGTGGCGAGTAGGGATAGCATTAGTAAATGGATAAAAACCGATGAGAAGGAGGTAACACAAGACCGCCGGGGTTGGAAAAAGGGCAAGCCTCGAAAATATACTGAACAACAAAAAGAAGAAATAAAAAACACGAGAATGAAGTTGGAAAAAGAGGAAAGCTTTTTTGTAGGGGCGAAGGTCGTTCAAGCAAACTACAACGCCTCTCATTTTGAAGGAGTTTCCAAAGATTTTGTGGATCGCACACTAAGAGAATATGAAATGGTAAAAAGTCCGCAAAAAAAGAGGAGGGGGTGAGTAAATATATGCAGTATCCGCAATACACTTTAAATAAATTAGGTAAAATAGTGATGAGCATGGACTTTATCGGTCCGAAATATTTGAAAGGGTCAAGTGATAAGATCAACTTTCTTTCCTGTAAATACATCCGCCCTAAGAAAGAGGGAATTGTAAAACGGGTTGAAGGACAAACCACAGACGAAGTGATAAAAATCTTAAAAGAATTATGGCAAACTAATCCAATTCCAAACGTCTTGAAGGTTGACACTGATTCTGCTTTCGGAACAAATTTAAGTCAGGAAATGTGTGTGGGAAGATTAACCTTATTTTTACTTAACTTGGGCATAAAACCATTATATGTTGCGCCAAGAAGCCCGTGGAATAATGGTGATGTAGAGGGGTTTAACAGTATGTTTACAAGAAAATTCTGGAATAAATTAAAATTTACGGATGAGGATGAGATAGACATAAAAATTAAGGATTTTAATGTAGCTTATGAAAAATACACAGATTTGATAAACAACAATCCGGAGATTGAAAAGCCCAAATATATCAACGATTGCAAAGACATAGATTTCGAAAACAAAGAGGTGAAAAACTTTAAAGAAACAAAAATCTATTTTTTAAGAATAATAAGACGAAAAGGAGAAAAAGCAGGAGAGAAGGAGTACGGTTTCATAGATATATTAAAGCAAGAAATCAAGTTGCCAAAAGATTTAATAAATTTATTTGTATTTTGTGTTTTAGATCTAAAATCAAAAAAATTGACTATAAACATAGAGAACGACGACGGAAAACTAAATAATGTAAAAAAAAATCAATTTTGTAATCAAAAATATCAGATATTAAAATTTTTATTTAATCCACAAAATTTAATTAATAATTCACAAGAATAAAAGTGGCCTACTTTCATATGCTACATAACCATTATATTTGTTTTTTTACTAATATTTCTAATATTCCTTTATAAATCCTAAAACTAAAACATAGTTTGTAATAGCACTAATAAGACATTATGCAATTTTACTGAAAATCTTTGAGATTTTCAATCTTTAAAAATTTACGAAATTTTAAAATACTGAAACCTTCGGTTTCAATCTTTAAAAAATCTGTGGGATTTTTTAAATACTGAAAACTGCAAGTTTTCAATCTTTAAAAATCTACAAGATTTTAAAATACTGAAACCTTCGGTTTCAATCTTTAAAAAATCTGTGGGATTTTTTAAATACTAAAAATCTTTGAGATTTTCAATCTTTAAAAATCTTTTGGATTTTTAAAAGATATTTCAAAAAATTTATTGTATTTTTAAAAAATACCTTACAAATCAAGTATCTTAATTTAAAGGGATGAGCACCTAAAATCACCCAAATTTCAAGTATTTTAAAATTTCAATGACTTTTAGACATCCGGCAACAGCGAGATGATTATCAAGTATTCAAAAATAATTGCCTAAAACAATAACCCGATTAAGATTTCATTCCAATTTTAATCTCAAAATCCACAATCTCCCAGTCCTTCGCATAATATTCGTTTGAAATTTTTTCCGAATGCAGCAAAACTAAATCTATATTTGTCCTTGTTTCATGTTCAATCAAATTTTTTAAGTCGTTAATTATCCTGCTGAATTCCCCATCACATTCAATAACACATTCCACAACATCCAGTTCTTCAAGGTTTAAATCCTTTCTCATCGTCTGAATCCTTCTTATCACTTCCTGTGCTATACCTCTCCGGAACAAGTCTTCATCAATCTGTGTATTAATGTACACAATTCCTCCGTCAAATTTCTCACCCACAATTCCTTTAGGAAGCAGTGTTTCGGTTTTTATATCCTCCCGTGTTATTTCAAAGTTGTTAATTTTTATTTTTCCATCCCTACATATTATTTTGTATTCTTCATCAGAAATTTTGCCGATTATATTAACAACATCTGCTGTTTTCTCCTTAAATTTCTTTCCCAAAGAGGCATAATTCGGCCTGATTTTTATAATGGTCTCTACCTTTTTATAAGAAATTTTCTCTGCATTTGCCAGTGTTAAGATTGCCTCTTCTACTTCATTCAGGTCGCTTATTTTAGCCTGTTCTATATTAATAGTTATTTCTCTGATCGGCCATCTCAGTTTTATTTTAGCCTTTTCTCTTGCAGACAAAACAGAAGTAACAATATTATTACAGATCTCAAGTTTTATATTTAATTTTTCGTCAATCAGGGATTTATCATATTCAGGAAATGAACACTTATGTATGCTTTCTTCTCTTTCACTCACTGGAATAAAAAGTGTTCTGTATATATATTCTGCAATATGTGGTGCTATCGGTGCCAAAATTTTACAAAATTTATCCATAGTGTAAAACAAAGTGAAATAAGCGGTTTCTTTTTCCATACTTTCTTTTTCCATCCACACCCTTCGTCTTATGATTTTGAGGTAATACCTGCTTATAATATTTATAAATTTTTCCATTTCATTGACACTTGCATGAATGTTAAATTTATCAAAATTTTGTTCTGTATTTTTCACAAGTGAATTAATAAGAGAAATTAACATTTTGTCCTCAATCTGCAAACAATTTTTTATTTTGTCAAAATATTCATTGCTGCTCTTATGTTTATCACGAACATAATTATCAAGTCCGCTGTATGTCTTTATAAAGGCAACAACATTTAACAGCATATTCATTAATTTGTCAGTATTTTTAACCTCTTCCATTGAAAATTTCAAATCATCCCACGGGGTTGCACTTAAAACATACATTCGCATAACATCTACTCCAAATTTGCCTATTACATCCTTTGGATTTATAACATTTCCCTGTGATTTTGACATTTTCTTACCCTTCTCATCAAGTGTAAATCCATGATAAAGGACATTTTTATAAGCAGGTGAATCAAAGGCAATAGTTCCCATAACCAAAAGCGAATAAAACCACCCTCTTGTCTGGTCACTTCCTTCGGTTATAAAGTCAGGAGGAAACAGAAACATGATGCTTTTATCTGCTGGGTATCCTAAATTTGCCCATGATGCACTTCCGGAATCAAGCCATACATCCATAACATCCTTTACTCTGTGCATATTGCTTCCGCATTTCTCACATTTCATTACAATATTATCAGCAAAATTTTTATGTATGTCGGTTATTTCGGACTCATTATTTATCTTTTTTAAATTTTTTAAATTTCCTCCTTCAACAAAATAACCCTTTTCTGCTAATTCAGGAATTGTCCCAATCACATCAATGTTGTTACAATATTTACACTTCCAAATCGGAAGCGGAGTATTCCAGTATCTTTGTCTGCTTATACACCAATCAGTTGGTTCTTTTATCCAGTTCTCAAATCGGCTGTTTCCACCGTGTCCGATAAAATCCGGAACCCAGTTGATATTTTTGTTAGCCATTAGCAATTCATCCCTTATTTTTGAGATTGCTAAAAACCATTGCTTTGTCTTTCTCAGTAAAAGTGGCGTATGACATCGCCAGCAATGAGGATAAGTATGCGTTACATTTTCTGTTTTCAATAATTTTCTTGTTTCTTTCAATGTATTTATGATTATTTTATTTGCATCCTTTATATAAATTCCTTTGTATGGCTTTATTGTAAATTTTCCTGATTCATCAACAGGAGAAGGAGACGAAAGACGATATTTTTCTCCAACATATTCATCTTCTTCCCCGTGTCCCGGGGCAATGTGCACGCATCCGGAACCATCTTCTTCACAAACTAATTCTTTTGCCATTACAATTTTGTGTTCTATTTCTTCCTGCAATGGAATGTTTAATATCGGCTCATATTTTAAATTTTCAAGTTCTTTTCCTTTAAATGTCCCGGTGATGTTTAAATTTTCATCTTCATATTCTTCATATTCTTCATATCCTTCATATTCGTCTTTATTACCTTCGTATGCTTTACTTTCCTCTGAATTTTCCGGATTTTCTATCTTAATATATTCGGTCCTTGCATTAACTCCAAACACATCATCCTTGTACTTTTTTGTTTTTGTTTCTTTTTTTACCTTGCTTTTTTGCCCTCCAAAGATGCGGTTTATACTATTCCTGCTGCATACTATTTTTTCTGTTTCTTCTTTCTCGTTTTTATATTCAAGAATACAATAATCAATATCAGGGTTTGCTGCAATTGCAACATTTGCAGGAAGCGTCCATGGAGTTGTTGTCCATATAACGATGGATGCATCATTGAATTTATTAAATTTGTCGTTATTATCAGTAATATTATCATTATTGCTATGACCATTACTACTATGACCATTACTACTATTATTGCTATTACTACTATTATTGCTATTACTACTATTATTGCTATTACTACTCTTATTACTCTTTAATTTTAATTTTGTCCGGACATATATTGCCGTATCTGTAACCTCTTTATATCCGTCTGCTACTTCATAGCCGGCCATTGCGGTCTCGCATCTTGGACACCAGTGGATGACCTTCTCCTTCTCGTACAACAAATTTTTTTTATGTGCTTTTTTAATTCCAAACCAGACACTTTCCATATAATGTTTATCTATTGTCAGATAAGGATTTTCCCAGTCAAGCCACACAGTAAGTTCTTTCAGCTGGGATGTCATTGCCTGCATATTTGTTATTGCAAAATTTTTACATTCTGCTATAAATTTATCAGGTCCGAAAATTTCAATGTCTTTTTTTGTCTTTATTCCAAATTTTCCCTCAACCTTTACTTCTATCGGTAGTCCGTGCATATCCCAACCAGCCCGCTTAAAAACATTATAGCCCTGTGCTGTTTTGTAGCGAATTATTGCGTCCTTGATGATATGATTCCACGCATGTCCAATATGTGCTTCTCCACTTGTAAATGGCGGCCCCTGACAAAAATAAAATTGCTTGTTGTTGTCTTTATTTAAATTTTTAAATTGAGTCGCAATATTATGAGTGTTCCAAAAGTCCTCAATATCTTTTTCTATTTCCTTTACGCTTTTTTTCAGCATTTTGTTATTGTAAAATTGCTTAAAAATTAGTTATAAAATTAGTTATAAAATTATGTCAGAAATCAAATAAAGTAGAAATTCTCATTCCTTTTTGTAATTGGTTTTTGGGTGCTGCCCCACTAAAATTGGGATAATTATATATTTGTTTTTTACTAATATTTTTATAAGTTATAGGACTTACTTAGATTATTTTGTAAATGAACATAAAAAGTCAAGAATTCATATTTGTTTTGTGTATGTCCTGTAATGTTTAAAATTAAATTTATAATATTCAATTTTAATTTTTAAGCAGATTTTTAAAAAATATCTCACAAATTAATTATCCCAACTTAAAGGGATGAGCACCGAATTTTTATATTGCTCCTCCACAATTGCTTTATGATTTCTCATTACTTAAAAAGGAAGAAAAATGGGAATGGAGTGGTAAAGTAGGAGAACAGGAAGCAAATTTAAAAGGAGAGGTGTTAGGAGAAGAAACAATAACCATTCCTGCTGGAACATTCAAAACTTATAAAGTAAATATCATAGTTAGAGATGATGACGGCAGAATTTTGGTGTCAACTGACAGGTGGTTTGCTTATGGTGTTGGTATGGTAAAAGAAGAATCAATAGATGGTTTAATGTTTGTCACTATAAAATTAAAAGAATATAAGGTTAAAGAATAAAAAACAAAATGGAAACAAATAAAGATATCCAGAAAAAAGAGAAAGAAAAAAAAGTTTACGAAATATTTAAAGAAACGAGTTTTAAAGAAAAACTTATTATTTATATCATTTTAAGTTTTACATCAATCATATTTGCAAACCTCAGCTATATAACTAGCCAGATAATTAATAATGAATATATATCTCTATCTACGATGTTCTATCTAACAATATTGGCTCCAGTTGCAGTTATTCTATATTTTACCTTCTTTGTACATTATAATAGTAGATATGAGAGAAGTGTTGAAAAAATACAACGCAAATATGGGATTAGTGATCTTAAATTTGTCATCATAGTTATGATATTTTTTGGGGTTATGGTAGCAGTTGCAGGAGGATTTATTATACCTCTATATAAAGGTTATCTACAACTTAGCATTGCTCAATTTGTTGCTGTTACATTTTTTGCAATATCTTTAGGAATATTACTTATCTTTTTACTTAAAAAATATGTTTTCAAGTCAAACTAATCAAACAAAATACCAACGATATTAGATAATTCGCGATGTCTGAAGGCGAAACAGGATATTTTGGATTTTTATAAGTCTCAACAACATATTCCCAAGAGGATTTGACTGCGCTATCAAAAACAATCTTGTTCTTTTGGTTCCCTCCTAATAGGACTGAATCGTTCGGACTGGTGGGGTCTTTAGACGATATTTTAATAGATTTTATGGTCCTAAATTCTGGTTTCTTTTTTGCCATAAAAGTAATTAGGCAATAATCTTTTTAAATTCTTTGATTTGTACTATTAAAAGAAGAAATTGGATAAGAAAGAATACTTTAAACTTGATTAGATGGTTATACACAAAAAGAAAGTAGATTATATTTCATTTTCAATATTTAACTCTAAATTTTTGTAAAAAAAGATATTAGCACATCTTTGGAGGTTTGCGGGTAACGAAATTTTGGAATAATCTGGTTTTCATATTTTCGCATTTAAATTTTAATAAATTAATAAAATTTCATATTCCTGTTTCATTTATTCATTTATTTCACTGCCTTTTCTAGTTCTTCAATCTTCACTCTCCTCTGTTCTCTCGTATCCCTGAATCTTACTGTAACTGTATTATCCTTTAATGTCTCATAATCAATTGTTATTGCATAACTTACGCCGATTTCATCAGCTCTTGCATATCTCCTTCCAATACTTCCGGATTCGTCATAAAATGCGTATAAATTTGCCTTCTTTAAAACATCAATAACCTCTCCCGCCTTTTCAGGAAGTCCCTCCTTTGCCATCAGCGGAAATACACTTATGTATGGTGAAATTTCAGGTGGAAATTTAAAATATATCCGTTCATTGCCTTTTTTGTCCTTTTCTTCAACATAACACGATTCAACAACACAATAAACTGGCCTGTCAATCCCGTAAGCAACTTCAATAACACCTGGAACAAACCGCCTGTTATTCCAGAAAATTTCCATTGGTTCATGGCTGTAATTCGCATGCCGAGTCAGGTCATAATTTCCTCTATCCGCAACTCCGACAATTTCAATCCTCCCCAACGCACTCATGAACTCAACATCCCAGGTATCCTTGCTGTAAAATGCCCTTTCAGAGTCCTTATGCTGTCTTAACTGCAGTCGTTTGCCATCAATTCCCATCCTGACAAATAAATTTACCGATTTCTGTAAAAAGTATGCAATCGCCCTGTTTTTTATTATTCCCTGATTATGCGCTTCCTTAACCGAAATTTCAGAAATTTTATCATTCTTGTCCATAATTTTCATCGCCGCATCGTCCTTTAAATTTAAATACTCAAACCTGTCATCAGGATCTGTAAAAAATTCCATTTCTGCCTGTGCGAATTCCCTCAACCGTATTATGTATTGTCTTGGAGAAATTTCGTTGCGGTATGATTTTCCTATCTGCAAAATCCCAAATGGCAGTTTTTTTCTTGAAATTTCCCACAGCCGTTTAAAGGCAATATAAGTTGACTGTGCGGTTTCAGGCCGCATATAACCAATTCGTTTGTTTTTGCCGGGTGCGATTTCTGTCCTGAACATCAGATTATAGTTATAGACATCATTAAGCCCGCCTCCGCATTTCCTGCATTTTAAATTGCTGTTCTTTATTAAGCCGGTTAGTGCTTCTGCACCCATTCCATCGCATGAAATTTTTAAATTTTCCTCAACCAGATGGTCTGCTCTAAACGGTTCTTTACATTCCTTGCATTCCACAATAAAATCGCTGAAATTTTTCACATGCCCGCTTGCTGTCCATACATCTTCAACGCTCATGGTCGGGCAATCAATTTCATAGCAGGTGAAATTTCCGTATTCCTCTATCAGATACGCCTTTCTTATGATGTCCTCAACATTCTTCTTTATCCGTGTTCCTGTTGTTCCGTAGTCATAAAACCCGCTTATTCCTCCATAAATCTCACAGCTCGGATAAAATATTCCCCGCCTCTTTGCGATGTCTAAAATTTTTTCGTAAATTTTCATCTGTGAAAATCCTCCGTATTTTTTAAAAATTTAATTTTCCTTTTAACCCGGGTTTCCCACTCCCGCTTAAATGTTTGGGCGTAATTTTCAAATCCCAAAGATTTAAAAATATCCAAATGATAGTGAGCGTATTTTTGTTGTTAAGCATAATTAATTTTGTAAATTTTTAAAATTAATCGTAATTTTTTGATGTTGGGAAAGATGGGTTTTAATAATTTGTTTTGATTTCTATGTTTTTATGAAATTTATGTTAAAAATTTTTACTATATAACGATATTCCCGTGCTCATCCACATTCATCTTATGTGAAATTTTAAATGAGTGGTTAAATTTTTATTAGTTAAAAATATAATTTCTAACATAAAAATAATTAAAATTTGATTTGATTATTATAATCTAATTTATTAAAATGGTTGGAAAACTATTCGGAACAACTGGAATAAGAGGAACCGCAAATGACTTTTTAACGCCTGAATTTTGCTCAAAAATCGCCTGCGTGTTTGGAAATTATCTGAATGAAAAATTTAATGCAAAAAATATTTTGGTGGGGACGGATCCAAGAACATCATCGGATATGATAAAAAATGCCGTAATCAGCGGATTGCTTTCTGCGGGATGTGATGTTTATGATTCTGGAATTACTTCAACACCGTCAATACAGTACGCGGTTAAGGAAAAAATTTATAAATTTGATGCAGGCATTATGATTACCGGCTCACATATTCCGATAGACAGAAACGGGATAAAATTTTTTATGCCCGATGGAAACGAGGTTTATGGGAAAATTGAAGAAGAGCTTGAAAATATATATTTTGGCGATAAATTTAAAAGGGCTTCGTGGAATGAAATCGGAAAAATTTATGCTGCTGATGCCGGAAAAATTTATAAAGAAATGCTTTTAAGAGAAGGAATAAAAGTAAGCAAAGAAGAAAAATTAACCGTAATTGTTGATACGGGACACGGAGCACAATCATATATTATGCCGCTGGTCTTAAGGGAACTGGGACATAAAATTATAACGCTCAATGCCCAGATGGACGGATTCTTTCCGGGCAGGCCTTCCGAGACGGACAAAAAAAATCTGGAAAATTTAATGAAGGTTGTTCAGACATTAAATGCTGATTTGGGAGTTGCATTTGACGGAGACGGAGACCGGAGTATTTTTGTTGACGATAAAGGGAAATATGTTATGGGAGACATAACAGGAGCAATTATCGCAGATTATTTAATGAGAGAAGGCGACATCGTTGTTACGGGAATAAGCACATCGGCAATAATTGATTATGTTGCTGAAAAGCACAGAGGAAGGATTATAAGAACAAAGGTTGGGGCAGCAGATGTTGTCGGGGCAATAATGAAAAATAATGCGGTTTTCGGATTTGAGGAAAACGGAGGAAGTATATTTCCAACCCTGAATTTGGGAAGAGAAGGCGGATTAACTGCTGTCAAAATTTTAAAAATTTTGCACGACAAAAAGAAGAAACTTTCGGAAATTATTGCGGACTATCCGAAATTTTACCAGATTAAGGAAAAAATTCAGTGTAAGGATGAATTAAAGAATAAATTAACACTGGCGATAAAAGAAAGAATCAGGACAGAATACAACGATGCAAAAATTGACGAGACAGACGGAGTTAAAATTTTATCCGGCAGCGGATGGATTTTATTCAGACCATCGTGGACAGAGGAGATTTACAGAATATTTGCAGAAGGAAAAACAGAAAGCGAGGCAGAGGAATTAATTGAATTCGGAAGAAGGATTGCAAATGAAGAATTAAATAAATTAGTTTAAATAACTATTCAGCCACCCATAAAAATACGCTCACTATCGTTCGTGTATTTACAAAATGTTCAGAACATTTTGTCACATCAATTAGTTCAGAGGTTTAAAATTTCGTTTTGAAAATTGTATGTAAATTTTTGATTTTTTGTATTTTTTGAAATTTCACGCTCACTTTGTTCGTATCTTTTTGAAATCTTTATGATTTCAAAAATCGTGTATTTTCAAACAAGTTTGAAAATAATTTCGCTTCGCTCTCATTTAAAAATTCCGTAAATTTTTAAAGATTGAAAACTTGTAGTTTTCAGTATTTCAAAATCTTACAGATTTTTAAAGATTGAAAACTTGTAGTTTTCAGTATTTAAAAAATCCCAAGATTTTTAAAGATTGAAACCAAAGGTTTCAGTATATTTTCAAAACTTTGCGTTTTTAAAATCGCAGGTAAATTTTGTCACCTCACTTCGTTCGGAGATTTACAAAATGTTCATAACATTTTGTAAGATTGAAAATCTTGCAGATTTTTAAAGATTGAAAACTTGCAGTTTTCAGTATTTAAAAAATCCCAAGATTTTTTAAAGATTGAAACCAAAGGTTTCAGTATTTCAAAATTTCATTTTGAAAAAACCCTCTGAATATAGTAAATTTGCTAACTTTTTGCACCGTTATCAAATTTACGAGTATAGTCATTTTACTGCAAAAAGTCAGTAAAATGACTATAGTTACAAGAAATTTAATCTACGCCTTTTTTACCAGTTCTTTTGCTCTTTTTGTTGCCTCTTTTTTTAATTTTTTCTTCTCCATTTACTTTATAATTTCGCATTAAAATTTCTCCGTTACAGATGACATCAGAAACACAATTTCCATTGGCAGAATAAACAATATCTGAAATTAAATTGTGCCCCGGCTGAAAGAAGGTTTGACTTAAATCAATTAAAATTAAGTCCGCAAGTTTTCCTTCTTTTATCTCTCCTGCATTAGTTCTCAGTGCATTTGCCCCGTTTTTTGTTGCTATTTTAAAAATTTCTTTTGCCTTCACTATGGTTGTATCTTTCTCATTTATCTTTTGCAAAAGAGATGCAAATTTCATTTCGGAAAACATATCCACTGAATTATTTGAAGCATTTCCATCAGTTCCCAAAGTAATATTCACTTTATCCGTTTTAAATTTTTTATAAGGAAAAATTCCGGAAGCCAGTTTCATATTGGAACATGGATTATAAACAACACTGCATTTCCTTTTTGCCAAAATTTCAATATCCTTTTCATCTATGTGAATTGAATGTGCCAAAACACAATTTTCTCCCAAAAATCCGATTTTTTATAGATATTCAACAGGTGTCATTTTATGCTGTGCAATGCAGTTTTTTACTTCATCCACGGTTTCCGACAAATGAATGTGCAACAATAAATTATTTTCATTTGCAAAATTTTTTGCCCAAATTAAATTTTCTTTGGAAACTGTATAAATTGCATGAGGAGCAATCGCCAGAGAAATATTTTCCGGCAATCTGTCTTTAAATTTTTTATATGAGATTTTAACATTTTCTTCGCTTCCTGCCTGCGAAAAATCAGCCATTATCAGACCTATTACAGCTCTTATTTTCATTTCTTTTACTGCTTCAATCGCTCCCCCAGCATGCCAGTACATATCATTAAAACATGTTGTTCCTGTTTTTATCATTTCAAGACATGCAAGTTTTGTCCCAAGGTAAACATCATCTTTACTTATATTCTTTTCCAGCAGCCATATCTTTTCAGTAAGCCATTTTTTTAGGGGGAAATCATCGGCATAACCTTTAAGTAAACTCATTGCTGAATGAGTATGACAATTAACAAAACCAGGCAAAACTGCCTTTCCTTTTCCGTCAATTTTTTCTTCCGCCTTAAAATTTAACCTTCCGATGTTTTCAATTTTATTTCCTTCAATAAAAATATCCTGTTTTTTGTTGTTTAAAACGACATTTTTAATCAGAATACTCATTTTTATTTTTTAATCATTTTTATTTTTTATTTTGGCTCTCATTTATTAATTCGTGATTAATTAGTGTCCATCTATAAAGTATAAAATTTTGAAAAAATTTTAACTTTTTCAAGGTAAATTATTATGTTTTTAACAATTTAAAAATCTTACAGATTTTTAAAGATTGAAAATCTTACAGATTTTCAGTAAAATTATGAGTTTATGGATGGACACTAATTAATGATGGTTGAGTGCCAAATAAATGTAGGACTCTAATTTAGTAAATAAAATTTACTTTTTCCTCAGTTTTAGGAAAAGTGTAATAAGTAAAATCAAGTGCCACTGATATTATTTCTCTGGCATTTAATAATGTGAAACACTATAAATTGCCTACTTCTTATGTCTTCTATAAGTTATTTGATTTTGAAGTATATATTTTTAGAGGCATAAGAGAAAAGTGTCCTACTTTCATACGGCACATAACCAAAACCAACAAATTTCCCTTATAAACAGGACTTATGTAAAAGCAATACAAAATTTTCACCTCACTTCGTTTGGAGATTTTCAAAACTCTGCGTTTTGAAAATAAGTCCCTTTCACCCTCATTTAAAAATTTCGTAAATTTTTAAAGATTGAAACCAATGGTTTTAGTATTTTAAAATCCCAAATATTTTTAAAGATTGAAAATCCCAAATATTTTCAGTATTTTAAAATCCCACAGATTTTTTAAAGATTGAAAACTTGCAGTTTTCAGTATTTTAAAATCCCACAGATTTTTTAAAGATTGAAACCAATGGTTTTAGTATTTTAAAATCCCACAGATTTTTAAAGATTGAAAATCCCAAATATTTTCAGTATTTAAAAAATCCCACAGATTTTTTAAAGATTGAAACCGAAGGTTTCAGTATTTTAAAATCCCAAATATTTTTAAAGATTGAAAATCCCAAATATTTTCAATATATTTTCATTTTTACAAGTTGAACTGTGTAAGTCCTAATAAAATGAAAAGGCGAAATCACTCAATTTTATCTAATATTTGCCTGAAGGACTTTCTTAAATTTTAATTTCAGCAATTTCTTTAATAATCTTTTCAATATTCTTTGTCATTTTTGACTGGTTTTTCATGATGTCTTCTGCTAAAAGCGTGTTTTCGGAAATACCGTTGGCATAATTATCAACCGAACACAGAGAAGCATATTCTAAATCCATTTCCTTAGCCAATGTTGCTTCCGAAGCCATTGTCATTCCTACAATATCTGCAAAATTTTTTATCAGATTTATTTCTGCTTTTGTCTCTAACCTCGGCCCACTCGTCTGAAAATAAATCCCCTTCTGATGAAATTTCAAATTTAATTTCTTTAAAATTTTGCTCAAAACATCTATCAGTTCCGGAGAAATTTCAGGAGAAATATGCTTTATCACATCATCATAAAAAGTTACGGGATTAAAATTTATATAATCATCAACGATTAAAAAGTCCCCTGGCTTTATGACTTTTTTTAAAGAACCTACCGAATTAAAAGAAAAGATATATCTTACTGCCAGCTTCTCCATCGCAAAGATATTTGCTTTGTGATTTATTCTGTGGGGAGGCACTTTCCTCTGAATACCATGACGGATAATTAACGGCTGATTTCCCACAAGATAGTAATGGACCCTGCCATAAGGAGTTAAAGTCATTTCTTCCTTTGCTTCTTTTAAAATTTTCGTGTCGTATAAATTTCCTCCTCCAATAATTCCGGTTTTTGAATAACCATGCATTTTAAAACTTGTTTTGAAATCTCCGAATGTTAATGAGGTGATTTTTAATAATTCCCCAGAATTTCAATAAATTTTACCTTGCCTTTAATATTCTTTATTACTTCGCCTGTATTTTCATTTCCCAAATTCCCCTCAAATTCCAAAAAGAAAAAATATTCTCCTAACCTTCTTTTTGAAGGCCTTGATTCTATTTTTGTTAAATTTATATCCTTTTCCGAAAATTCCCTTAATATTTCGTATAATGCTCCTGGTTTGTTTTCCAGTTCAAAAATCAGGGATATTTTCTTTCCGGAAATTTTGTTTGCATCAGTAAATTTCCTTTTTATAACTATAAATCTTGTCTGGCTTTTATAGTCATTTATGCCTTTAAAGAGCAAATTTAATCTGTAAATTTCTGACGCCTCTTCAGCCGCCGCCGCCGCAACTGTTTCATCGTCCTTTGCTATTTTACACGCCAGTGCCGTGCTTTTGACAGTAGAAATTTTAAACCGGTTGTCGTTGTTTCTGTTAAGTTTTTTTAAAAATTTTCTGCATTGTGCAATTGCATGAGGATGTGAGCAGATAACACTGACATATTCAAGGTCTTTCTTTGCCAACAGGCACAATCGGACATCTAAAATTATATCCTTATATATTTCAACGATTTTATAATATTCACGCAAGCAGTCAATTGTTAAATTTATACTTCCTTCTATTGAATTCTCCAAAGGCACAACACCGAAACTGACATTCTGATTTTCAACCAATTCAAAAATTTCATCAACTTCATTGCAATAGACAAAATTTCCATTAATACATTCATCTGCAAGAAATTTCTTTGAGGCAATTTCAGAGAAAGTTCCTTCGGGTCCGAGAACTGCGACATTAACCGGTTTAAATTTCATATTTTTAAATTTCATTTTTATCTTTTGTTTTAATTTCTGCTATCCCAAATAAGTTTAAAATTGCACAGTAAAGTGTGTCCCTGCTTGCCATACAATACATAAAATTTATCTGATTTTTTATTTTTTTATTGTTGTATTTTATATTTGTTTCTGTTTTGCTTTCACTTACAGCAGTTATATTTATGCCTGTCATATTTATGCCTGTCATATTTATGCCTGTCATATTTAGACCAGTCTTATTCATACCAGTCTTATTTACGCCTGTCATATTTAGACCTTTATTACCAGCACCTTCAGTAATATTTTTTTTTAATTCTTTCGCTTCTTTCAGTATCTTTATCTCCTGAATGTCAGACAGTTCAATAACGCGGGCATTTAAAATTTTTTTGCCTTTCTGAATGAGTGCAACTATCTTTAAATTTCTGTATGCGGAAATTTCGTTGTAAGGAAATGAAAATTTAACATACATCTCATTATTTTTACCAGTCCCTGCTGGTTTCTGCAGAGAAGCCCGGACATTTGTGTCATCAAGAATAAACAAATATACTTCTGAGTTTTTTGCTTCATCAGATGTTGTTTTAATTTTAACATCAACATATAAAGAAATATTGTCGCGAGATGCATTTGCCCGCATATTTACTGTTGGAATTAGATTTTTATTTTTAACCTTGTTTTTAAAATTTGCGTAATTACTTTCTGTATTGTGTGTTCCTCCGCAGTTTTCATCTTCTCCGTTAAATAAAGTCAAAGCATAATAATTGCAGGTATTTTGCCATTCATCCCCGCCGTAAAATTTTCTTCTGTCAATGCCTGCATGTGTCGCCTGTGTATCTGCTAAATGATATTCTAAAATTATTATGCTGTTTTTAGTCCTTTTGTTATACTCGTCCGCTAATTTCTTTGCACCTTTATCAACATGATAACATATAGAACAATCGTCATTGGTAAAGACCTCAATTACAACAGGAATCAGGGTATTGTTTTCATCCGTATTTTCACTTTCGGTTTCTTTTTTATGTTTTTCTGTATTGTCATTTTTGTCTTTAGCATCCTTAACGATATGTTTTTCTGTATTGTCATTTTTGTCTTTAGCATCCTTAACGATATGTTTTTCTGCATTGTCATTTTTGTCTTTAGCATCCTTAACGATAATTTTTATTGTTTTATAATCCATCTGGTATGTGCAGGCATCAGTTATCATTCCTTGAATCTCATAAATTCCGGGTTCATCAAATTTTTTCTTTATTTTATTTGTCATCTTTTCTCTCAACGGAGGTTTTGACAGTCCGCATGACTTACAACCGGTTTCATGCCGGAACAGGGTCTCTATGGTGCCATTAATCTTTGTGAGAAGAAGAGTCACAAAACAACCGTTTTTGTTTGGCGTAACGATAAAGTTTACATTTATTTCATCATCTGCATAATAAACATCTTTTACAGGAGAAATATCTATTTCAATAACTCCTAGATTATTTGTATTATCACCCGCATCTGCGGCACCAGCCACCGCGACAATTAAAAAAACACTTATGGCAAAAATCCACATATTATTTAAAATTTTTACATATACCATTTTGTTGATTGTCTGTTTAATTTTTAATTTTTAATTTTAAAATTTTTTCCTTTATTTTAGTTGTTGAATTAAGATTTGTATTATAAAAATTTTCAAGCCTGATTATTTTTGAATTTAAATTTCTCTTCTTTAATTCATCCGTGAGCATTTTTTCATCCACATCTTGATTTTTTCCAAGTGCGATAATATCCGGCTTTATTTTTTCTATTGGCTTAAATATGTCATTTTCATCGCCCAATATTGCTTCATCAACAATTTTTAATGCCATAATTACTTCAATCCGCTGTTCTTCGGGAATGATAATATTTTTTTGTAGGCATACATTTTTGTCCCTTGCAACAATCACGATTAATTTATCTCCCAATTTTCTCGCTTTCGTGAGAAATTTTATATGCCCTGGATGTAAAATTTCAAATACCCCTGTTGCAACTACTGTTTTCATTGACTTAATTTAAACTAAAATTTCCAGATTTTTGTGAAAAAAATAAATACAATGGCAATAATAACTATCGCAACCAATGCAATATCAAGATATATAAATTTACTCTTTAATTTAAGTTTTGGCTTAAGCATTTTCTGGTTTATTTTTTTGTGGAAATTAATTATGTTTTATTCATTATTTTTTAATGTCCTGTTCATAATTAAAATGCAGAAAAAATTTATCCCTCCTTAGCGTAGCGGTTAACGCGTCCGGCTGTAGTCAATAAATAACTTGCGAATGCAAGGGACGCTATAGGCAGTTACCGGAAGATCCCCGGTTCAAATCCTGGAGGAGGGATTTTTTTATTTTTTATTTTTTTTAGATTTTGGTTTTGCTCTGGTAGTGCAGCGGTTAACATACAAGCCTGTCGAGCTTGTGTCTCGGGTCCGAATCCCGACCAGAGCGTTAAATTTCTGAATTTAAATTTTGCCTCTGTGTTTTTACCTGTTTTTTATTTTTACCTTTTTTACTATATTTTTTACCTATGATTTTACCATGTATTCTAATTATTTACAAATTTTTAATAACCCTATAGATGATGCCTGTAATCGCAACCATAGGAAGCCATTCCTCACTTCAGATTCTGAAAGGTGCCAAGGAAGAAGGATTTAAAACCGCAGTCATAACCAAAAAGCCGATGGTAAAAATTTACGATAGTTTTAAGGTTGCCGACGAAATTTTAATCGTTGATAATTACAAAGATATGCTTGGCGAAAAATTTAAAAATAAATTTAACAATTTTATCTTTATCCCACATGGCAGTTTTGTTGAATATATCGGCTATGAAAACATGCTGAAAAGCGATTTGAAATTTTTTGGAAACAGCAAATCACTGGAATGGGAAAGTGACAGAAGAAAGATGTTTAAATGGCTGAATGATTCAAAAATAAAAGTTCCGAAAATTTTTAACAGCCCTGACAAAATAGACAGGCCATGCATCATAAAATTTTACGGGGCAAAAGGAGGCAAAGGTTATTTCTTTGTTTCAGATGAAAATGAATTTTATGAAAAAATGAAAAAGATAAAGGATACTGAGGATTATATAATCCAGGAATATGTTGTTGGCACGAGATTTTATCCACATTACTTTTACTCAAAACTGGACAATGAACTGGAATTTTTTGGAATAGATATAAGATATGAGAGTAATGCAGATGGTATCGGAAGGATTCCTCCGAAATTTTCAGATAAAATCAATCCGACTTATGTTGTTGTTGGCAATACACCTGTCGTAATAAGAGAATCATTACTGCCGAGAATATTTGAAATGGGGGAAAATTTAGTTAACGCATCAAACAGGTTTTTTGGCGGGTTGTGGGGGCCGTTTTGCATTGAGACAATTCTTACCGATGACATGAAATTTTATGCTATTGAGGTATCAGCAAGGATAGTTGCAGGAACAAATTTATATATTGACGGTTCGCAGTACACAAAATTAAGATATGATGAGCCGATGAGCACAGGAAGGAGAATAGCGAGAGAAATAAAAAAGGGCATTGAAACGGGGAGGGTGGAGGAATTACTGCAATAATTGTTTTTATTTTGTAACTATTCAAAGGATACAAAAATTTACCTGTAATTTTCAAAACGCAAAGTTTTGAAAATATACTGAAACCTTCGGTTTCAATCTTTAAAAAATCTGTGGGATTTTCAATCTTTAAAAATCTTTGAGGTTTTAAAATACTAAAACCATTGGTTTCAATCTTTAAAAAATCTGTGGGATTTTAAAATACTGAAAATCTGTGGGATTTTCAATCTTTAAAAAATCTGTGGGATTTTAAAATACTAAAACCATTGGTTTCAATCTTTAAAAAATCTTGGTATTTTTAAAATACTGAAAATCTGTGGGATTTTCAATCTTTAAAAATCTGTGGGATTTTTTAAATACTGAAAACTGCAAGTTTTCAATCTTTAAAAATTTACACGGTTTTCAATCTTTAAAAATTTACGGAATTTTTAAATGTGAGTGGAACGAACTTATTTTCAAACTTGTTTGAAAATACACGATTTTTGAAATCATAAAGATTTCAAAAAGACACGAACAAAGTGAGTGGAACAAAGTGAGCGTGAAATTTCAAAAAAATGCGATTTTAAAATTTATAAAATTTCAAATACACGATTTTTGAAATCATAAAGATTTCAAAAAGACACAAACAAAGTGAGTGGAACAAAGTGAGCGTAAAACTCTAAAATTTACCAATAATTTCCTTGGGCGGATGAATAGTTACTATACTATTTTCGTTTTTTGGAAACATAAATTTTAATTAAATTTCTATAAATTTATGTTCCCCTTTATTTGACATTCAACCCTTCGTTGTTTTTCTATTATTGTGTGTCGTTTTAATTTTTTTTCGTGTTAATGGGTTCTAACGAAATTTAAAGTAAGATTGAAACCAAATGTTTCGGTATTTATAAATCTCAGCGATTTTAAAATCGCCTCACTTATGCCCTGGTAAATTTAACACCTCCTTAACAGTTGCATAAGATATTTTACAAAATATAATTCTGCTTGTCTTTTTCCTTTTCACCCATCTTCTTATCAATATTCTGATAATATTCCGCTATATTCTTCGGAATTGACGGCGCGATCTTTCTAAACGCATCTTCAAAATGTTTCATCATTACCTCTTTTGCATCCATATTTTCTCTCAAAGCATTTAAACCGGCTTCCCCACATAAATTTTCAATATCTGCCCCGGTAAAGCCATCTGCCCTTTCATTCAGTAAATCAATATTTACATCATCTGCAAGGGGCATTTTTCCTGCATGGACATTAAATATGCTTTTTCTTGCTTCTTCATCAGGAAGATATACTAAAATTTTTGTCCCCAATCTTCCAGGACGGAGCAATGCCTGGTCAATTATATCCAGCCGGTTTGTTGCGGCTATAACAAAAACCTCATCCAATGGTTTCATTCCGTCAAGTTCTGTTAAAAGCTGATTTACAATGGTTCTTGATATGCTGCCTGTGTCCGACACATAGGATGTTCTGACAGACGCTACCGCATCAAATTCGTCAAAGAAAATTATACAGGGAGAAGATTGTCTTGCCTTTTTAAAAATTTCTCTGATGCCTTTTTCTGTCTCTCCAACCCACATTGAAAGTAATTCTGGACCATTAATTACAATAAAATTTGCTTCACTTTCCGTTGCCACTGCTTTTGCGAGCATCGTTTTTCCGGTTCCAGGAGGACCATAGAGCATGATTCCCTTTGGAGGACTTATTCCCATGTTTTTAAATGACCCGGGATGCGTTATCGGCCATTCTGCCATTTCCCTTAATTGTTGTTTTATATCTTCTAATCCTCCGATATCGCTCCATTTTACATTTGGTTTTTCAATCAGCACTTCTCTTAATACAGACGGACTAATCTTTTTCGTTGCATCAAGAAAGTCGTTTTTTTCAACATACAAATTCTTCAGGGCGTCTTTGGAAATTTCTTTCGTTTTGATATCAGTTTTTTGAAATATTTTTGTCCTTCTTAACGCGGACATTACTGCCTCTCTACACAACGCGGCAATATCCGCACCTACAAAACCGTGTATTGAGCCTGCTATTTCATTCAAATCAACATCTTTTGCCAGGGGCATATCTTTTGTATGGACTGCTAAAATCTCTCTTATCGCATTTACATCGGGCACGGGAAGTTTTATTTCTCTGTCAAATCTCCCGGCCCTTCTTAATGCAGGATCTATCATATCGGGTCGGTTTGTTGCGGCTATAACAAAAACATTATCTAACTCTTTTATTCCGTCAAGTTCTGTTAAAAGCTGATTAACCGTGGTTCTTGCTATAATTGTTCTTGCTGTATCTACCTTTGTGTCTTCAGCTCTTGCAGATGCGATTGAGTCAAATTCATCAAAGAAAATTATACATGGTGCCGATTCCCGTGCCTTCCTGAAAATTTCCCTGATACCCTTTTCTGTTTCTCCAAGCCACATTGAAAGTAATTCCGGACCGTTTACTGCTATAAAATTTGCTTCGCTTTCCGTTGCCACTGCTTTTGCCAGTAATGTTTTTCCGGTCCCAGGAGGCCCGTGAATTAAAATTCCCTTCGGAGGCATTATTCCAACATCTTTAAATAACTCAGGATGGGTTATCGGCCATTCTGTCATTTCCTTTAACTTCTGTTTTATGTCTTCCAGGCCTCCAATATCCATCCATCTGATATTGGGTTTTTCAATCAGCACATCCCGCAATACAGACGGCTGAACAACCTTCATTGCTTCAAGAAAGTCCGCTTTTTCAACATACAAATTCTTTAAAACACCATCAGGAATTTCTTTCCTTTCGGGATCAATTTTTTGAAATATGTTTGCCCTCCTTAATGCAGTCATGGCCGCTTCTCTGCATAATGCGGTGATGTCTGCCCCGACAAAGCCGTGTATTAACCTCGCAATCTCATCTAAACTAACATCCTTTGCCAGCGGCATACCTCTTGTATGAATTGTTAAAATTTCTTTTCGCCCTTTCTTATTAGGTACGGGAAATTTTATTTCCCGGTCAAATCTTCCGGGCCTTCTTAATGCAGAATCAATATCATTTTGCCTATTTGTAGAACCAATAACTATCACATTATGTTCAGAATTTAATCCGTCCATCAAGGTTAAGAGTTGTGCAACGACTCTTTTTTCAACATCTCCTCTTACTACCTCCCGCTTTGGAGCAATGCTGTCTATCTCGTCTATAAAAATTATTGATGGTGCTTTTTCATTTGCTTCTTTAAAAATATCCCTTAATTTTCTTTCTGACTCGCCATAATATTTATCAATTATCTCCGGACCATTTAGGGATATAAAATGCGCCTTTGTTTCATTACCTATTGCCCTGGCAAGTAATGTTTTTCCCGTTCCTGGCGGCCCATAAAATAAAATTCCTCTTGGAGGGTCCATTCCCAGTCGTTTAAACACCTCTGGATATTTAAGAGGAAGTTCTATCATCTCTCTTATCTTTCGGGTTATGTCTTTTAAACCGCCAAGATCCTCATAGGATATACCTTTTATTGCGCCTTTTTTCTTTAATGAATATGCTTTTGAATCATAAGTGATTTCTATTGTTGAATAGTCCGAACACATAACAAAACCCTGGGGAATAACCTGGACAACAACAAGATTTTTCCATACACCTAAACCTATGGATATTGGCAGCAGGTCCCCCTCTCCTAACGGAATTCTTGTATTTTGCAGATACTGTTTAATTAAATTTGTTGCATTTTTTGAAAATATCTCATTACTTTTTACAGGTGCAATTACTATATGCTCCGCATCTTTTATATTAGCTTTTGAAATATCAACCTTTTCGCCGACAGAAACACAGGTATTTCTCCTGACCCACCCATCCATTCTTATAATTTGCTTTCCGTAATCGTCATAATGTAAAGGCAGGGCAATTGCAACAGAAGGATATTTTCCGGTTATCATAATTGCATCGCCAGGGATGATATTGAGAAATTTCATTGCAATGTCATCTATTTTAACCTTGCCTCTTCCGACATCTCCTGTCATTGCTTCCTCAACAGTCAGTTGTAATTTTATTTTTTCTTCAGCCATTTAAGAAATTTATTCTTTAAAATACTTAAATAATAATGAGCGTATTTAAAATTTAATTTTATTTTTTATCAGCGCGGTTTCGCAATTTTATAGCCCTGTTTCCTTTAAAACATCCTTAATTTTTCCTTTTGACGCATCTGAGACCTCAACCAAAGGCAACCTTAAATTTCCCGCATTCATTCCCGATTTCCCGCTTTTTTTTAAAACATTCATCGCGTATTTTACCGGGGCAGGATTTGTTTCAATAAACATAGCCTTTGTTAAATTTAATAATATATAATGTATTTCTCTTGCACATTCAAAATTTCCTGATAAGCAGCAATCAGTTAATGTTTTTACCTCTTTTGGCACTATGTTTGAAACAACGGAAATCACACCTTTTCCGCCTAATGCAATTATTGGCAAGGTTAAGATATCATCTCCGGAAAGAAGGGTAAAATTTTTATCATTCCCTGATTTCAGTTTGTTTATTATTCCTGATATTTGATCTAAATCACCAGATGCCTCTTTAACACCAATAATGCCTTTAGTCCGACTTAATCTTATTGTTGTATCTGCATCTATATTAATTCCTGTTCTTGATTTAATATTGTAGGGAATTAAAGGAATGTCAATTGTTTCAGATATCTTTTTGTAGTGCTGGTAGATTCCTTCCTGTGTTGGCTTATTGTAGTACGGAGTAATTAACAAACAAGCGTCTGCTCCTGCATCCTTTGCATGTTTTGTTAATTCAATCGCCTCAGCAGTATTATTTGAGCCGGTTCCTGCAATTACCTTAATTTTTCCATTTGCTTCGTCAACTACTGTATCTATAACCTTTTCATGTTCCTCAACGGAAAGTGTTGCTGCCTCTCCTGTTGTGCCGCAGGGAACAACTCCATCAACACGGTTTTCAATCTGAAATATTATATTTTCTCTTAATCCGTCATAATCAATCTCTAAATTTTTTTTGAATGGCGTTACAATTGCAGTATAACTTCCTACAATATTCATTTTAAATATTTTAAATTTTAATTTTGTTAAAGAATTATGATTATTGTGTAAAATTTGGTGCTCATCCCTTTAAGTTGGGATAATTAATTTGTGAGATATTTTTTAAAAATCTGCTTAAAAATTAAAATTGAATATTATAAATTTAATTTTAAACATTATAGGACATACACAAAACAAATATGAATTCTTGACTTTTTATGTTCATTTACAAAATAATCTAAGTAAGTCCTATAACTTGTAAAAATATTAGTAAAAAAAAACAAATATATAATTATCCCAATTTTAGTGGGGCAGCACCTAAAATTTATATTTATGTGTGGAAATTTAATTTAAAAATAAAATGGAAAACACAACTAAATTTTCAGATGAACAGATAATT
>Ga0210032_1000589_pt1 | contig 25562 bp, 21 predicted proteins | sample CryGeyCG2114_250_2_FD_185458 | JGI IMG/M metagenome (GOLD analysis project Ga0210032, IMG submission 185458) | Groundwater microbial communities from aquifer - Crystal Geyser CG13_big_fil_rev_8/21/14_2.50 (SPAdes) (version 2) | ecosystem: Environmental > Aquatic > Deep subsurface > Groundwater ... | reverse complement strand
GATCAATGCAGCGCAGCGTTATAAGGATACGGTGAATGTCGGTAATCATTGAGGAAATTACTCGTCACCATAACCGCAAAAGCTTTGATTGTGGTGTAGATGAGTTAAATCAGTTCTTACGGCATCGAGCTAGGCAGAAAACCGCCAAGCAAATTTCAAAAACATACGTAGCCTGCAAAGCAGCTGAACCAAGCAACATTATGGGTTTTCACACCCTGACAGGCTATTCAGTAACAACCCCTCCCGCCCACAAAATTTACAAAAAATATCCCCAACCACTCAATGCGGTTAAACTAGCTCGACTTGCCGTGGCTAACAGGTACCAGAAACAACACTTAGGCGAAAAGTTATTAATTGATGTTATTTATCGAACGGTATTAGTTGCCGAACAAATTTCAGCGATAGGATTATATGTGGATCCTATGACTCCAGAAGTTATTCCATTTTATCAGCAATATGATTTTTTGCCGGCTGAACCTGATAACCCTTTGCACCTTGAAATGTGGCTTCCCATAAAAACCTGTATTGAAGTTGTTTCTAGCTTACTGTGATTTAAAACCACGGGTATATACTAATAATTGAACCACAGATGACACCGAGAGCACAGAGAAAGCAGTGGACTGATATTGTGAAGTTGTGTGAGTGCTTGTCGTTAACAAAGCATCTTGGGACAAGCATCTTGAGACACCCATTTCTTTTTTTTGACAACAAACCCCAGATTGTCAAAAAAAATGGGTGTCTCAATGAACAACCCTAATTATTAAAGGAAATTAATCACCTAATTTCCTGTCCGAGTTCTGGGGGCCACTTCTGTTATATGATTTGCCGTCGTATCAAGGGAACTGCACCCGTTTGAGTTTTTCATATCTCTTCGGATTTTTTCTGTGTTAATTTTCAATGATTTCATTTTGATGGTGTTTGGTGAGTTCTTATTAACAATTTTCGGCTTCAATTATAACTAATGTGTCCCAAGATGCTCCTCTTCTGAAACTTGGAAAGAAATGGGTGTCCTAATGTAGTGTAACAACCATTTATTTTTACCAACAATCGCAAGTCCACAGGTAGTATATTTATACTTCTTTTTCAATAGGTTATCCTAAATATTTGCGTATTTTTGCTATTTTTTCGATTAGCAACTAAGCTTAACAGGGGTTTTTGGATTTTTTTGAGTTTTCATTAAACCCTAGAGAGGCGGTATCTGTATTTTGAGCTCAAAAATTGAGTGGTAAAGATACCCTAGAAAAATAAAACATACATATTTTTGGGGAATAAAATGACGCATAAGTTTAAAATCAGCAGTTTAACTACTGCGATTGGCCTTGCTATTTTTTCATTTTCCGCTTATGCGGCCGATGATGAAAAAGATCAGGAAAAAGCCAAGGATAAAGATGACAATAAGGTGGTAATTATTGGATCAAGAGCTGCACCACGCTCAGTAACAGACTCCGCCGTACCCGTTGATGTGATTTCAGCAGATGACTTTAAAAGAAATGGCTCTCCCGATATGCCCACAATGATTCAAAATCTTGTGCCTTCTTTTAACGTAAACGATCAACCAATCAATGATGCAGCCACGCTTGTGAGACCCGCGAATCTAAGAGGCTTAGCTTCGGATCAAACATTAGTACTGGTCAATGGTAAACGTAGACATCGTTCTGCTGTAATTACTTTTCTTGGAGGAGGTCTCTCTGATGGTGCCCAAGGGCCTGATCTTTCCGTTATCCCTACATCAGCCATTCAAGCCGTAGAAGTACTAAGAGATGGCGCATCCGCTCAATATGGTTCAGATGCCATAGCGGGCGTACTAAACTTTCGCTTAAAGGAAAGTTCAGAAGGTGGTTCCATGGAGCTGAAAACTGGCCAGTATTTCGAAGGTGATGGAGATACCGTACAAGTTTCTGGCAACGTAGGTCTTCCTCTCACGGATAAAGGTTTTTTTAACTTTAGTTATGAATATAAAGAAGCAGATGCCACGAGTCGCAGTGTACAAAGATCCGATGCTGCTGATCTCATTGCTGCAGGCAATACCGATGTCCCACAATTAGCCCAGATCTGGGGATCTCCTGAAATCAAAGAAGATTTAAAACTCTTTTTTAATTCAGGTATTGATCTCACTAAAGATGACAAATATCGTGAAGCCTACATGTTTGCTAATTATGCCGAGCGTGAAATAGAAGGTGGATTTTACTATCGTAACCCACATAATCGAGGAGGAGTGAATGATGGCGGTGTAGATGCCAATGGAAACCAATTATTACTGGTGGGTGATCTCACTGATGACTTGAGTGGTAATTGCCCAACTAACATCCAGGTGGGTGACAATGTTCTCACGAATCCAGACTATATTAACAATGTCGCCAATAACCCCAATTGTTTTGCATTTAATGAAATACTGCCTGGCGGCTTTACCCCAAGATTCGGTGGTATCGTTACCGATATGTCTTTAGTCATGGGCACCAAAGGTGATTTTACTCATGATGTTTCCTACGACATTAGTGGTTCTATAGGTTATAGCAATGTTGAATTTTTAATCAGCAATACCATTAATCCCTCATTAGGCCCTGATACCCCCAGTTCATTTAGTCCAGGTCAATATCAGCAAAGAGAACAAACCTTTAACTTTGATCTCACCAAACCAATTGATGTTGAAGGGATGGATGAGCCCATTTATTTGGCTGGTGGATTTGAATATCGCCATGAAACATTCCAAATCACAGCAGGAGATACTGCTTCATTTGAAGTTGGGCCACTGGCCTCACAAGGATTTGGCATCGGCTCGAATGGATTTCCAGGATTTAAACCTCAGGATCAGGGTGAATTCTCACGTCATAATTTTGCATTTTACTTAGACTCAGAAATTCATCCCAACGAAGATTGGATGATCGGCCTAGCAGTTCGCTACGAAGACTTCTCTGACTTTGGCAGCACCACAAAAGGAAAAATATCATCTCGATATCAATTAAGTGGTGGATGGGCACTAAGAGGCGCATATAGCACTGGATTTAGAGCGCCAACAGTTGGTCAAAGTAATGTCCGAAATGTGACAACCGCTTTTGGCCCTAATGGATTAGAAGATCAAGCGACATTACCTCCAACGAATCCAATATCCATTCAAAAAGGTGCAACGGCGTTAAAGCCTGAGGAATCTAAAAGTTATAGCATAGGTTTGGCAGCAGATTTAGAGAATGGATTTTTCATCACTTTGGATTACTTCAATATCGAAGTAACGGATAGGCTCAGCCAAACATCCGCCCTCGCTTTATCGCAAACAGATATCGACGCCCTGCTGGCTCAAGGCATTACCGATGCAACAAGTTTTTCCAGCGTCAAATACTTCACTAATGATTTTGATACCACCACCCAGGGTATCGATTTAGTGGCAAGTTATGATATGGAAATGTTAGGAGGAGAGACCCGTATGTCTTTGGCTGCTAACTGGACGGACACACAGGTAGATAGCTTTAATCCAGATAACATTAATGCAGCAAAAGTACAGATGTTAGAGGATAATCTTCCAGCCTATCGAGTCAGTTATACGGCTAATCATAGTAATGGTAACTGGAGCATTCTAGCAAGAGTTAACTACTTTGGTAAGTTCTTTGAAGATCACCTAGACGCTGGAGGAGATCTTCCTATCTTTGCAGGTTCAGAAATCACAGTAGATAGTGAAGTCGGTTATGCATTTACCGATCAGCTCACTTTTGCAATTGGTGCCAAAAACCTTCTGGATAACACACCAGACCGAAACCCTTGGGATTTTGTGGTGGGTTCAAAATACCCAACAACAGCCCCAATAGGAATCAATGGTGGCTTCTATTATGCTCGACTGGTATATAATTACTAAAAAATGAAGAAAAAAAACCCCTTTTTAGGGGTTTTTTTTCCTTTATACGACTTCTATTCAATAGACTGAATGGGCATCATCTCTTCTGAACATTCTTTAAAAATCATCGCCTCACAACCTTGGCAAGTATTTTTGTTTAATTTTTGATAGAGTGTGGACAGAGCCATTGTCTTGGAGTCAAAGAAATGATCTTCCCCAACATTCTGAATAAATGAAGATTTGATAGCAAACTGATACACCGACATTTTTAACCCCACAAAATAGGAGCATCTTGGGGACCCCCATTCCTTTTTTGACAACATACCCCAGCTTGTCAAAAAAAAGAAATGGGTGTCCCAATGAATTCACCAATGAATTCCAATGAATTGTTTTTATGGTGATTTGCAAATTGCCGGTAAGGTTATATGATTTGCCGTCGTATCAAGGGAACAGCACCCAAGTTAATTTCACACAAAGCTATTTATGCAAAAATTTTTTCACATACCAGCAACTTGCTTCCACTTTATAGCCCTTTTCTTTTGCCCAAGCCAACCCAGCCCTGACTAATTTTTCGGCAATTCCTTGTCCTCGGCCAGAGTCTGGAACATAGGTTCGGTAAAAGTCGACGCTTGTATCATTGGTTAACTCGTATTGAAGTACGGCTTCTTCTGAGTCGAGTTTCACCAGAAATCGGGATTGTTGCGGTTGGTGCTCCACTGTATGGGATTGCATAAACGCCTCTAGAATTTGAAGGATGATTCTTGTAATAATAGCACCTTAAATTTAAGATCACCTAAAATGTCAGATATAAACTCAGATCAGGTTGAATCGGTTTTATCTTTTTGGATAAGATGCTGGTTGATCGTGAGCGTTTTTGGAAACCTTAGTATTTTGGTTAGATGGCGTTTTCTTGGATTCCCCCTGAGTCAGGATAGTTGTCACGCCTAAAAAATCATTTTCAAATCAAATCCGTGGGCGGTCGTTGAGTAACTAATTACTCCTTATTCAAATGAGCGCAGAGAGGCGATGCTCATGAAATTAATGCGACCACAGAACATGAGAGTAGCAGAGGTAGCACGAAAGGAAGGCATTTCAGAACAAACACTTTATAATTGGCGCAACCAAGCCAAATTATATGGAAAACCGATGCTGGGACGAAATAAAGCATCAGAAAATAGGTCCAGCGTTTTGATTCCCAGTCAAACACCGCCTTAATGGCTGTTTTCAGAAAATGGCTAACATTTAAATCTTCGTCGGAATAGATTTTTTGTCTACAATGATAACGAATATGGATTTGTTAAACGCGTTTGACAATTTTGACAAAGATTTTTATGGGTGCTCAAAAAGAGACTATCTTCTCTGGCAAGTGTTTTAGATAATCTTACCCACTTTCAGGATTTTCATGGCATTGGTGCCGCCATCTTGCCCCATGTGATCGCCCTTGGTGAGAATGACAAGATCGCCATCTTGGACCAATTCACGCTTAACCAATTCATCAATCGCTAAACGATTGACATCCTGTCTTGCTAATAAGGTGGGATCGAAAGGGATGGCTTCAACACCACGATATAGTGCTACACGACGTTGGGTATCTTCACGTCTGGTTAGGGCGTAAATAGCAATTCCGCTGCGTATTCTTGACATCCATAAAGGGGTAGATCCTGATTCTGTTAAACACACAATGGCCTTAATGCCCTTTAAATGGTTAGCAGCATACATGGCTGCCATGGCAATGGCTTCATCCCGCCGTTTAAACTCACATTCCATTCGATGATTAGAGACTTTGGAGACCTTTTCTTTTTCTGCACCCATGCAAACTCGGGACATGGCTTCCACCACTCCGATGGGATAAGCACCTGTGGCAGTTTCGGCAGACAGCATTACCGCATCGGTTCCATCAAGCACCGCATTGGCCACATCAAAAACTTCTGCTCTTGTTGGCATGGGGTTTGAGATCATGGACTCCATCATTTGTGTTGCGGTGATCACTACACGATCTAAATCTCTTGAATGCTTGATAATTTTTTTTTGTACGCCAATTAGCTCGGCATCTCCAATTTCGACACCTAAATCTCCGCGAGCCACCATGACGGCGTCGGAGGCGAGGATAATTTCATCTAATGTTTTGTCGGATTGGACAACTTCCGCTCGCTCTATTTTGGCGACAATGCCCCCTTTGCCACCCGCGTGATGGAGTAATTTACGGGCAAGTTGGATATCAGCAGCACAACGAGGGAAGGACACGGCCAAATAATCCACACCAATTTCTGCCGCCAGTTTGATATCTTCAATGTCTTTCGTTGTCAGTGCTTTAGCAGAGAGTCCGCCGCCTTTTAAATTGATGCCTTTGTTGTTGCTTAATGCGCCACCAATCAATACTTGTGTGATTAAGCGGTTATTATGGATGGATAAGACTTCTAGTTGAATACGGCCATCATCCAACATCAGGATATCACCGTTTTTACAATCTCTCGGTAGCTCTTTATAGTCAATTCCGACTTGAGTTTCATCACCTGCATTGGTGTCGAGATCACTATCTAATATAAATTGAGCACCTACTTTTAAATCGACCGTTTTGTTTTGAAAACGCGCAATACGAATTTTAGGGCCTTGAAGATCACCCAAAATAGCAATATGTAAACCCAGTTCGTTGGACACTTGGCGAACTAATTGGGCTAGGTGCAAATGCTCTTCAGTTGAGCCATGAGAGAAGTTCATGCGCACAACATTAGCACCCGCTTTAAAAAGTTTGAATAATGCTTCTTTATTATTCGTCGCAGGGCCTAAAGTGGTCACTATTTTGGTTCGTCTTTGCAAAATGATCTCCAATTAATAAATGGGTTACACCTAATTGTATACCGACTTGGTTTCGAAATACATGAAGAATAAGGTAAATTTATCCTGATAAATATCTACCCCGTTCTACCTAAAATCTGGCAGCATATAGACTTGCTGAAACTCGCACTCCCAATAGATATTTGTGCTATTCTCACATAGATATGGCTAGTGGCAAGACCAATCAAGGGAATATATCAATGTCAGATACCAATTTGTTTTTTCAAAATTTACCCCTTTACCAAGATTTTGCACAATTGACCAATCCTGCTTGCTTTAATGAAATTCCCTCAGATTGGTTGATTGTTGTGAGCGATATTGAATCATCCACTAAAGCAATTGCCACAGGTAAATATAAACAGGTGAATGCCCTGGGGGCCTCTGTCATTATTGCTATTTTGAATATAGTGAAACCTTTGCAGATCCCTTATGTTTTTGGTGGAGATGGCGCTTCGTTATGTGTACCACCAGAATTTGAAACATCTATTCGCTCGGCTTTATTAGCCACCAAACAACTAGCGAAAAAAGAATTTGATTTGAATTTACGCGTTGGCATTGTTCCCTTGCAATTAGTTATTCAGCAAGGCTTTTGTATAAAGGTGGCTAGATATAGTGTTTCTCCCTATTATACTCAAGCAGTGTTGATGGGTGGGGGCATCACCTATGTAGAGTCTTTGTTGAAAGATAAATTACAGGGTGCTCTATATCGCATTGAATCTGGTGAAGCACAAGCTGATTTCTCTGGTTTAGAATGTCGTTGGAATACAGTGCCTAGCCGTTACGGTGAAACTATTTCACTTTTGGTGAAATCTAAAAACACCAACGAGCTAGATGCACAAATTATCTACAGTGATTTGTTGCAAAAAATATCTGAAATTTATGGTTCAGAAAAAGATTGTCATCCTATCCATATAGCCAATCTTAAGCTTACCTATAATCAAAAGAAATTATCTGTTGAGACATTCATCCGCAATACAGGCACAGGATTTAAGCAAAGGCTAAAGTATAGATTAAAACTAGTGATTCAGAATATTATTGGTCAAGTTTTGATGGGATTTAAAGTCAAACAAAAAGAAGTAGACTGGGGACAGTATCAAACGAATTTGATCGAAAATACAGATTGCCGCAAATTTGATGACATGCTGAGAATGATAATTGCTGGAAATGAACAACAACGACTAGAGTTTACACAATATCTTGATAAGCAACATCATGCTGGCCAGTTAAATTATGGACTACATGTTTCGAAGGGCGCTTTAATTACCTGTATGGTTTTCCATCGACAAGGCGAACATATTCACTTTGTCGATGGAGCTGAAGGTGGTTATTGCCAAGCTGCTCTTCAATTAAAGGCGCAACAAAAAAAATAAATCTTTACTCACAACGAATTTGCATACTTTTTTTATGAAAAGATAGCCCTTCAGCCTCAGCTAGATGCATAGCCTGCTGTGATAGTTGTAGGCGGCCTTGATCATTAATGCTATGAAAGGTTGTTGTTTTATAAAAGGTATTGACGGAGAGACCTCCTGTCTGCCTGGCAAACCCCTGCGTTGGCAAAGTGTGGTTTGGGCCAGAAATATAATCCCCTAAAGCAACCGCGCTATTCACACCAATAAATAAAGAACCATATTGCGTCAATTGCGACGCTGGTATTTGCTTATGGCATAACATTAAATGCTCTGGAGCAAAGGATTGCGAGAACTCAATTAATGCTTCTGGTGAATCGCCCAATAATAATTGAATTTGTTGGTTGTTTACCAATGCACGAAACTCTGTGGCGCTTTGCAAAAAATTATCTAATTTTTGCAACCAGTTTGCATCATCACTAATCACTAATGAACAAGCCACTGCATCATGTTCGGATTGCGCCAATGCGTCATAAGCGATCCACTCTATGGGTTGTTGAGCATCACAAATGGCTAACAACTCACTAGGTCCCGCTAAACCATCTATTTTGACACGATCTTGTAATTGTTTTTTAGTTTCATTTACCCATTGATTACCCGGCCCGACGACCAAATCCACAGGTAGAATTTGTTGATAACCTAATACCATGGCACAAATGGCGGGAATACCACCCATGTGCCAAAATTGCGTTGCTCCAGCCAAAGAAACAGCGGCTAAAATTGCAGGATTTATGGAGGGCGAACAAGCAATTCTTGTGTGGCAACCTGCGACCTTAGCCGGAATTAATGTCATTAAAGCCGTTGAGATTAAGGGACATTTTCCTCCCGGAATATAGGCGCCAATCCTGTTGATTGCAGTTGTAGTTTGACCATAACAACCTAGCTCATCCTCAAACTGTTGTTTCAATATTTTTGGCGCTTGAAACTCTGCAAAACATTGAATTCGTTTTGCAGAAGTTATAATCGCATTTTTTAATGACTTGTCTAGATCGTATTCATCAAATGATTTCAGTTGAATCATTTGTGGTTTAAATCCATCAAACTGTTGAGAATATTCATCGATTTTTAGATCCCCTTGATGGCTAATCTCATCAATCACCTGTTTGACTTTGACAATTACCTGATCAGAATTATTTAAGGGTAAACGCGTCCATGACGCTATGTTAGTTATCATTAAATCGACTCCCTAATTCATTGACAATATCTTGAATATCTACACCTTTGGCTTTGGCATCAACCAGCACAAAATAGAGTAAATCTGCTGCTTCCCATCGTACCTCTTCAAATGTTTTTGCATCTATCAATTCCTGCGCTTCCTCTTTAATTTTTTCAGCTCGCAGTAAAGGAGATCCAAATAACTGGGTGGTGAAAGAATTTTGTGGTCGATCAGCCAAACGATGTGACAATAAGCCAGATAAACAATTCAAACTAAATGCAGCTGTTTGAGTTGGAAAACAACTATAACGATCAAAGTGGCAAGCAAAGGGCTGTTTGGAATTTTCCACACGGGCATTTTGAATCACACGAAAAATCAAACTGTCCCCATCACAATCAACATCAGCTTGTACTAGTGTTTGTGTATACCCACTGGTTTCACCTTTTTTCCAGAGTTGTTGACGGCTTCTGCTATAATAGATCCCCGCTTTTTGTGTTAATGCTTCTGTTAAAGATTCCTGTGATGAATAAGCCAGCATCAATATTTTATCGGTATTCGCATCTTGAACAATCGTCGGTATTAAAGGGGATTTTTCAAAATCACATTGGGACTTAAATGCGTCAACTAGATTCAAAGTTCCTTGATAAATGCTCATGCCAATTTGAGCATGACAACCCTTTTGTGATATCCAACAGGTATCCTCTAAGCTACTAATGCCACCAGCCACTGTGACTGGAATTTTAGAAAACTGACTAACTTGCTCAATTCGGTCACGATCAATGCCTTGTAACATGCCTTCTTTTTTAATTTGAGTATATAAAAACTCACTACATGATTGTTCAAGCTGTGGGATTAAGTCCAGCACTTTAACAGCACTTACTTCTGTCCATCCTTTTGTTGACCAATAATCACCCATGGCATCAATCGCAAAAATCAGTCGATTTTTATCCAGGGATTTCACCCATTTTTCTTGGCAACAACTTCCAAGAATAATTTTACTCGCGCCAGCTTTCAGATATTCTCTGGCAACGTCTAAGTTTCGAATGCCACCACCAACGCGAAATGATTTTCGTTTTAAAAGTTGCTTAATCAGATCACGATTATCACCTTGACCTAAGGCAGCATCCAAATCGATCACAGCGACCTCACCGAAAACTGAAAACTCTTCTAAAAGATCAAATACATCTGATCGTTCTAAAACTTTAGTTTTACCTTGACGTAATTGGACCGCTTTGCCGCCCATTAAATCAATGGATGGAATTATCATATTATTCTCCTAAATTTTTCGTACAGGGATACCCTGTATAAATAAATAATCTTTGACTTCATTCACTGTATATTTTTTAGAATGGAACATACCCGCAGCGAGGCAAGCATCAATATCCTGATTAAAAGCTTCATAAAAATGCACTGGATGACTCGCTCCCCCTGAGGCAATAACTTGCACTGGAACCGATTCACTCACCTGTTGAGTCAGAGCACAATCAAAACCATCTCCCACACCATCTTTGTGCATGCAGGTCAGTAATATTTCTCCGACCCCTCTGTCTGCAACCTCCTGACACCAAGGGAGCAATTTTTTATTGGTGAGTTTTTGACCACCATGACTATAAACTTGTAATGCCTCTACAGTTTTTAAAACATCAACAGCAACAACAATACATTGGTTGCCATAAATTTTGGCGGTTTCATTAATGGTTGATGGTGTCAAAATAGCTGTGGTATTCAACGCTACTTTATCCGCGCCCGCATCAAGAAATGCTTTTACATCATCTAGGGTTGTTAATCCTCCTCCAACAGTAAATGGAATAGATAAATTTTGCGCTATTTGTGCGACCAAATTTAATGCCGTTTTTTGTTTCTCTATGGTTGCGGCAATATCCAAAAAAACCAACTCATCCACACCTTGCTGCTCATACAATAAGGCTAATTCAATGGGCTCCCCCATATCTTTTAATTGCTTGAAATTGACACCTTTCACCACGCGCCCTTGCTTAATATCCATACAAACAATGATTCTTGGCGCTAGGTTGTTGATTGGGTTTTTAAAATTATTCATATCGGCTCTCCCGATAATGCACGCGCGATTATGTTATGGCCTATCTCCGCTGATTTCTCGGGATGAAATTGCACGCCAACAATATTTTCACGCTGTACTGAGGCACAAAATCGCTCACCATATTCTGTTGTCGCTACTGTGCATTCGCTGCTTTTTACAGCATAGCTATTCACAAAATACAGGTATTGTTGATCGGCAAATCCACCTTGTAATTTCGCCCAGCCCACCATTGGTGATTTTGGGGATTTTATTTTCTGAACTTTCCCATCAAACCAAGCTAAGCCTGCAAAACCAGGATCCTCTTCACTGGATTCAAATAAAATTTGCATACCCACGCAGATCCCTAAAATGGGTAAATTTTTCTGTTTTACCTGTTCAAGATATTCTATCCAACCTAATTTTTTTAACTGTTGCATCACCAAGCCAAATCGTCCTTGACCAGGCAGTACAATGCCATTGATAGCAACATTGTTAGAACTATCATCTAAATTTAAATTGGGCTCAGTCTGTCTAATAGGGTTATAACCTAGCTTTTTAAGCGCTGATTCTAGACTGGTTAAATTGCCACTTCCCGTATCAATAATTATTATGTTTTTCATTTAAAGCAGTCCTTTGGTAGACGATTCCATATTGTTGGTATTTAAGGCCTGTTTTAAAGCACGAGCAGTCGCCTTAAAGCAAGCTTCAGCCAAGTGGTGATTATTCTCAAAATCCATCGGTTTGATATGCAGCGTGAGTCCCGCTTTCATTGCGAATGTTTTAAAGAAGTGGGCAATCATCTCTGTACTTAATGTGCCTAAAAACTCTCTGTTAAAATTCAATTCCCCCCGATAGAGACCTCGACCCGAAACATCCACCGCCACTAAAACCAGAGTTTCATCCATGGGTAACAAACTTTGTCCATAACGACAAATTGAATCTACGCTTCGCCAATACTGATTGATAGCATCACCAAGACAGATGGCTGTATCTTCTACCACGTGGTGATCATCTATTTGTAAATCTCCGTAGACCTTTATTTGAAGATCCCATCCGGAGTGAAATGCTAGTTGTTGTAACATGTGGTCAAAAAAACCTATACCGGTTTCTATTGACAGTTTCTGAGAACCCACTACTTGTAATTGCAATAAAATATCGGTTTCTTTGGTTTTACGTTTAACATAAATCTGATTTTTCATAGCCAACTCTCTATGTCGTTAATTGAATTTACAACAATATCCGCACCATATTGATATAGATTTTTTTTGTTTGATGGATCAATACCTATAGCTAAGGAGTTTGAACTGACTGCCGCTAAAATATCATCTGGATTATCTCCACACATCCATGAGCTTTTTGAAAATTTGTTTTGCAAAGTTTTTATACCCTGTGGAGAGGGTTTCGCTTCTTCTACATCATTCAAGCTAATCGATGCTAAATTTTCTAATCCTAATAATTCCAAGCCTAAATCAGCTTCATATCTTGGTCGTCCTGTTACTACTGCAAAATCAATATCTGTAGAATTATTGATCCTATTTATAAATTCTTTTGAAATGATGGCTGTTTCATTTTTAATAAATCCATTCAAATGATTGTTAGTATTTTCGCCAAGATAATAGCTTTGAAACACTTCAATGACTTTATCAAGATCTTCGTGTTTTTCTAATGATTGTAATATTTTTTGTGTCACTACCCAGTCATTATTAAATCCAGTTTGATTTTTATATTGCTCGATTAAAGACGCAGCTATTTCTGTGCCTGACAATTCTAATACGGTGGATTTTATGGCTTGTTGGTAACTTTTACTGGTATCAATTAATACTTCATCCATATCCAAGCAAACCAACGCTGGTTTGATGCTTTGTTTTAACAAGGAGAACAGTGGGCTTAAATTATAAGGAATTGTGATCCGGATACAGTCTTTCAGTAATTCATCAACAAATGTTCTCACTAAAATTTTATTGCGTTTTAAAAATGAGAAAACAGCCTGACTTTTTCGTGGTGGTAGGTTGATTAATATGAAATTTCCTTGACTAGAATTATAGGGAATATTTCTTTCGCTTAACCATTCCATCAAGATTTTTCTGTTTTGTATAATCTGCTGACAATATTGACTCACCAATACACGATTTTGTTGTTGCAATGCCTCCATTGCTATATTGATACTTGGCTGTGAGACATTGAAGGGCAAACTCATTTTTTTAAATGCGTCGATTCTATTCTTTGATCCTATTAAATATCCCACTCGAATCCCTGCAAGCCCATAGGCTTTTGAGAAGGTTCTGAGAATCACCAGATTATCATATAGATCTAATAGATTTTGGCTTGCTGATGCAATATCGCAAAACTCTATATAAGCTTCATCTAAAAAAATCCAGCTGCCTTGATTGCTGGAAACAATAAGTAAACGTTCAATTATTTCGATTGATAAATATTCTCCTGTTGGATTATTAGGACTAGTGATAATGATCACGACATTATTTTGTAATTTTATTTCCTGTAGCAATTTATCCAGGTCCAATGATAAATCTTGTTTGGGTTGTATGTACTCCACCTCTATATTCCATTGCACTAAGCCTTGGGTGTATTGAGAGAAAGCTGGTAAAGGTAGGATCACTTTTTGCTTTTGATTGACTAAACGCATCAATAACATAATGGCTTCATCACCACCATTGCTACAAAAAACCTGATCTTGTTGCAGTTGATTAATCCTCGCTATTTCCGTCTCTAGGGGTTTTCTCTCTGGATATTTCCAAAATAAATCACCCATAGGAAAATTATTCACGAGTGGATTATTGTTATCACTGCGTTCATTAAAATCTAATTTTAAATTTGGATTATTCATGAGCATTTCCTGAGTTTAAATCGCTTTACGAATTGGCGTTTCTAAAATATCTGTTGCGCCAGCACTAATTAACTTTGGAATAAGTTGCTGTATACCATTTTTAGGGATCGCTGCTTTTACCGCAAAGCCTTTATCTTGGTATAAGGGCGATACCGTTGGAAAACGCATTGCGGGCAATAGAGCAACAATTGCCTTCAAGCGATCATTAGGACAATTCATTTCCACCAATACTCTATCTCTGCCGTTGAATACCGCATTGATAAGGGTTAACAGATCTTCAATATCTTGTCGCTTTCCCGTGTCATTCAATACTTTTGGATTGGCTATCAATTGTGTTGAGCTTTTCATAATGGTTTCAACAATCTTCAATTGGTTTTCCACAATCGTGGTACCAGTAGAGGTATTGTCGATGATCATATCCGCATCTTCAGGCGGAAATACTTCTGTTGCGCCATAGGAACGCAACAGTTTAAAGTTAAGATCGAGGGATTTAAGATATTCTGAACTAATATTTTGATATTCTGAGGCAACGATCAATGGCCGTTTTTTCATGGTTTCCCAATCCCATTTCTCTGGGATACAGGTCACAATTTTGACAGGATCAAAATTAAGATCTTTTAAAACCTCAACTTTCGAACGACTTTCGACTATCCAATCTAAACCTGCAAACCCTATATCGTGCTGCCCCATATCCACTAGGGTAGGGATGTTCTGGCTTTTTAGTAGCTTGATTTCACAATCAAAACCCATTGCTTTAGGGCGATAATTTCTTTCTACACCGATTAACTCAATACCACAATCGTTTAATAACTCTTTTACTTTGGTATTGATTCGGCCTTTGGGGAGCACTAACTTTAATGTCATTTTTTGATCCTCAATTCTAAATTTATAAAACTGGGGCACAAAAAAAAGCCCCGGTAGTTGACTAAACGGGGCTTTGGAATTTGACTTTTCTAGGTCACATAGGCAAAAGCACCCTCATCTGAAATGATGATGGTGCTGATGTACAGCGCTTAGGCTGATAGTTGTGACATTGTTGTATGGAATCATTTTGCTTTAAACTCAAGTATTAACTGGCAATTCGACATGAACTACTCAAAAACATTCTTTTTTTAAATTAGCAAGTTATAAGGAAAAATACAAGCTCTTTTTTAATGGCCATTTATTCTTGGTGTATTTGTTGTTCCGTTAACTCATAACTCACTGATTTTTCAATTAAATTCTTATAGACACACCAAGAGTAAACTCACGTATTCATGCGATTAGCCAATAATTTATTTCTTATATTCAATTCGTTTGTGAACTTTTTTCAACCAGTCTATTGCCTGTGGTGTATTCACCCAGCTCTCTCGCATTTCCTGTCGATAGTTCCAAGCTTCTTCTTTGCCTCCCACAGCCACACCAAAACCTTCTCGTTTGGGTTGTGCAACTTTTTCGTGTGTCAAAAATGGAATAACAAATGGATGATATGTTAGAGCTAACTTTAGAAAATATTCCGCATCGTCTTTCTTATCAGAGATGAAATCTATAAGAGCCCTTGCCATAATTGTATCAACCAACATATCCTCTGGATAATGTGAAATCAATGCTCGGGCAGCCTCATACTCTTTCTGGCGTATTAGGTGATTCACTAAAATTGCTCTGAACCCGTGATTATCTGAAGGATTTAAGTCCAAATAATATTTAATCAGAGGGATAGACTCTGCGCTATTTTCCTTTGCCAATAGAATGGCATTGTGCAATATTCGCAGCAGTGGCCGGTTTTCCATTATGGTCCAACTTAACCCCTTTTTAGGATTTTCACTGATTTCACTCAATAAAAACTCGACTAGATTGAGACTATGTTGGCAGAGTTTTTTGGCTAATATCGCTGCAGGGCTGATCGGTAGATCATTACATGGATGTGAACTTAGGATACTGATCAGATCATCAATTATTTCAAGACAATGTACAGTTTCTGGATGATCAAATAGGAAATCAATCCAATCTGTTTCTGCTAAGTCGAACCAAGTATCCACGTCACTAACTGCTTGAGTCAAAAATGGTTTCTGGCATGGGCTGTAGTTTTTTTGCCAATCCTCTATGAGGCGAAGCAAATGCTTTGGAGGCTGTAGTTGAAATTCTTCGATTTCAGTTTTTTTATTTATCCCCCAGCTTTTTATTTTATACAGTGGTAATTTAATCGATGAACTATTTTCCTCATACCAATCACAGAGTGCATCAAGTCGAGGATCATCAAATCGACTATTGTTAAACTGAGCTAACGCAGCTATTGGATCAGTTTTCGCCAATTCTAAAAAGTCAATGAGTTCGTCATAAACATCAGACAACCTTATGACTCGAGCATACCAAAATTGAGCCCGTTGTTTTGCTTTATCTATTTCATTGGTATTCACCAACATCTGTATTTCCAAAACTGCATGTGCAAGATTATTTGGCTCTGCTTTCATGGCTTCATATAGGGCTTCCAATGCTAAAGTATTTTCTTCTTCATCCATAAAAATGGAGGCGATACGTTGCCATGCATCACATTGTATGCCCTTCACTGGGTGGTGTTTCAGTGATTCTAACAAGGCCATTTTCTTTTTGTCTGTACGATAATGGGCATCATATGCATCACAGAGTAAATCCATTAGCCCTCTATGCTGCTTGGTTAAATGCTTATTTCGATCAGAAAAAACAGGCTCTAACAGTTCAATGGCTTTTTTGGGATGCTGCAAACTCATTTGATTTTCTGCAGCAAAAAATATGCCTTCCGCAGGTAATTTAAAACTTTTAATCGCATTGAGTAGATCGGCATGGCTTAAGAAATTGATCAGGTAAGGCCAGAACATTTCTAATTGTACAAATTGTAGAGCGGGAGTATGTATGCAGCATTGTTTGAATTTCTTACCAGAACCACATAAACAAGGCTCATTTCTTTGCGGCTTATCCAGTTTAATGGGTTTGAAATCATTTTGTGGGTGAGGAAAATGATTCCACAAATTGAAACCCATCCAAAAAGCCATTAAATCGCCACCAGGTCTATCGAAAAGTTCAGGAATCAATCGAGGAAAGGCTTTTCTTACTTTGTTTAGACAGATAAATGGATCACTCTCACGCATTGAGTATGTTGTAAAACAAGTTAAAACTTCATCAAAAGGAGTTTCTTCTTCAAATTGTTCATAAAGCATAATGTCACCTATAGTCTTAGTGTTGTATTTTTTGATAAGTCATTTTTCCCTATCAACCATTGATTGTGCAAGAATTAATTCACGTTATATATTGGGGGTCGATAAAACTTCGCGATATAGGTTTTCCAAATTGCCGGCCCATTGTTGTGTATCGCAAATGGCATTGGTTTTTTTGTTTGTTTTCATTTTATGTACAATGCTTTGTAATTGCTCGGGATGTTCATAATAATATTTTGCTTTTTGTATATATTCCTGCGTACTCGTACAGATTAATTCATCCAATCCTAAATGATGATTCATACTTGCACTCATTCGGCTAAGGAAGTTCTTCCCTTGTAAACTTAGAATGGGTAGATTCATTTGCATCGCATTCAGTGCAGTTGCACCCGCATTGTAATCGAAGGCATCTAAAAATAAATCGGCAAGAGCAAGGCGGGATAAGTGTTTTTGTGGTGTTTCGTTTTTAGCAAAAACAATTCTTTGTGCTTGAATGCCACGGTTTTCAAATTCCTTGACTAAATTTTTCCGGGTAGGAAAATAATGACCAGAATACAACCATAAACAACTGTTTTTTGTTTCATGTAAAATTTCACTCCAACAATCTAATAGTTGGTTATTTAATTTATACGCTGTATTAAAACAGCAAAATACAAAACTATTTTCGGGCAATCCCCACACTGCTTTCTGTTGAGATTCTATCTCAAAAGGTTGTGGTGAGATCCCCATAAAAAACTGATTCAGACAGAGTATTTTTTCATCATAATATGGCTTGTTTTCATTTGAGATCACATAAGAGTCAGCAATAATATAATCAATAAAATCTGCCCCCATGGTGTTTAAATATCCCATGTAACTTATCTGAATTTTTGCTGGTTTTAAGGCTAGAATTTCAGTTCGACTATGCTGTGTGTATCCGCCGAGATCAATCAAAATATCAATGTTTTTTTCTGCAATGAGTTGTGCGCTTTCTCTAAAATTTAATGACTGTATGTCGATAAAAGTCTCTACATCATTTTGAATTGTTTTTTGATAAATATCATCTGCTTTTAATAAACTAAAACAATAGACTTCAAAACATGTTTTATCATGGCTTCCAAATAATCGGTAAATTAAGGTGCCAACGGCATGGTTTCTAAAATCTGCGGATAGATAACCGATACGAATTCGAGAGGACTGTTTGGTTTCTTGTGTGTTTTTTAATGGGAGGCCGGCGCGTTGCTTAAACATATCGGCATATATTCTAGCAACTTGATGATGTATTTTTTGCGACATGCCCAATATGTTCAGGTTAAATGGAGAAACTGTTTGATAATCAGGTTCCTCACACCAATGCTTGAGTTTTTCCTCTAAAAATTTTTTTTCGTTATCAATATTATCCCACTGACAAATTAGTCGTTTTAAGAAATATTGTCTATTTCTGGCGTCGATGTGATCAGGATTTAATCTTAATGATTGTTCAAAGCTTTCTAAGCTCTTTTCATAATTGCCCATGGCTTGCAAAAGAACAGCCAAATTATATTGAATCCAACTGTTACTTGGATCAAGTTGTTGTGCTTTTAAATAACTAGATAAGCTTTGTTCATATTGACCATTTTTTTGTAAGGCAATGGCTAGATTATGCTGGGCATTAGCATCTTTGGGATGTAACTTGATTTGGTTTTCCAAACACAAAATTTCGGCGGGATATTCCCCTATCTTCCGATAACATTGTGCGGCTTGATGCCAGTTTTGTGCATTTGAGGGTTCAACTTTAGCGCCCTGAATAAATGCTTGGGCTGCTCGTTCAAATAATCCACAATGAGATAAGGCTAGTCCATACACAGAAAAATATTGTGCAATATTTGCATCGATTTTTAAGGACTTTTCTATGTAGGGTAAAGCTTGGTCGTGCCTTTGGGTTTGCACTAATAAGTACCCATAGAAATTCAGCGCCTGTGCATGATTGGGTTGTTGTTTTAACAATTCAACATAACCAAGCTCTGCTTGGGTTAACATCCCTTTCTGGTGCAGATCTAAAATCTCATTGATAGACATATTATTTCCAGACATCTCTATTACAGATCCCCAGACAGGTGCATATAAGAAATCAAGCCAATCACTAGCACGCCAATTAAATTAAGCTTCAATCCTGTATACATCATTTTTTGAATGGGGATCAGCTCTGTACCAAACACAATCGCATTGGGTGCTGTTGCAACAGGAAGCATAAAAGCACAACTCGCACTCATGGCTGCCGGGATCATCACCAATGCGGGATCGATTTTGGCTGCAATCCCCGCCGCTGCTAAAATAGGCATAAGAAGTGTTGTAGTTGCCGTATTGCTGGTTAACTCGGTGAGGAAAGTGACCGCTAGGGAAATCAGTATAATCATCAGGATGATGGGTAAGTGATGAAACTGTGCCAATTGTTGTGCAATTTTTTCACTTAAACCTGACTTTACAAATGCCTTGGCCAAGGCGATGCCTCCTGCAAATAATAATAGTACGCCCCAAGGAATTTTATTGGCATGTTCCCAATCTAATAATTTGCCTTTTTTACCGTCTGGGATGACAAACAATGAAATTGCAGCGATTAAAGCAATTTGCCCATCTTTCACCCATGTCATTTCGAGTCGGTGTGCCCATCCCCAATCGGGAGTTCTAGTCACCCAAAGTACAGCGGTGACAAAAAATACCGCAAAAACTCGAATTTCTGCAGCCTGCCATCTACCTACCACTGGTATTTTAACAGCTGGTGCTTTTAGGTTTCTGGTTAATAGCCAGGCCGTTAATGGCACAAATAACAATACGACAGGAACGCCCCAGCTCATCCATTCCAGGAAGCCCATTTCCTTGCCAGTGTTTTGTAAATAGATTTTCATAAAAATGAGATTAGGGGGCGTGCCTACAGGTGTACCAATTCCCCCAATATTTGCTGCATAGGCAATTCCCAATAACAATGGGGCAGCTAATCGATTGGTTGGCATTTTTTCTAATACCGCCATGGCAACGGGCAAAAGCATCAGTACCGTCGCTGTATTTGAAATCCACATACTCAATAAAGCAGATGCTAACATAAACCCTAGAACTAATTGTTTAGGGTTGTTTCCACCCAATAAATTCACTAAGCCTAGTGCAACTCGTCGATGTGCCCCGCTTTTTTCCATGGCACGAGAAAGAATAAATCCGCCCAATAATAATAAAATAAGATGATCACCATAGGCTTGTGCGGTTTCTGAGGCGGTTAAAACACCCAAAAACGGTAATACAGACAATGGAATTAATGAGGTTGCTGGTATAGGGATAATTTCAGTTGACCACCAAAGCGCACACCAAATAGCAATACCTAAGGTTATCGACTCATGAACAGACCAACCTTGCTGTGGAAGACTCCACCAAGCAGCGAATAGACTCAATGGGCCTAATAACAATATCCATGGTTTTATTTTCATAAAAATCATAGTTATTTTACAAATGTTCTATTCAATAAGGGGTCAATGTATTGCATTAGTTTATGCAAGGCTCCACGGTTTTTTTCAATTAATTCTTTTCCTTTTTGCCCTGCTGTTTTCCGAGCACTCTCATCCGTTAGCCAATAACAGATGGCTTGAGGCATTTCTCCTTCATCGGTTTGGATGGTTGCACCCTCTTCAATTAATGTTTGGGTAGCTTCTTTAAAATTAAAAGTATGTAGCCCTACAATACTGGGCAAGCCCAAAGCCGCTGGTTCCAGTAAATTATGCCCACCAGTTTCCACAAGACTTCCTCCGACAAAGGCACAATCTGCCATGGCATAATACATCATCATTTCACCCATGCTATCACCCAGCAAAATACCAGCTTTGGCATTCGCTTGTTGAAGTTGGCTACGGCGAATAAAGGGTACATAGGTGGATAAGCATAACTCTGCAACACGATCAAAGCGTTCTGGGTGTCTTGGCACAATGATCAATTTTGCATTAGGACAGTGCTCTAAAACCCGCTGATGTATCGCAAGAATTTTCTCGTCTTCCCCCTTATGGGTACTGGCTGCTATCCAGACTTTACAATCTTGACCAAATATTTTTTCTCTTAAAAACAAACTATTGTCTAGCAGTTCTTCTTCTATTTGAAGATCGTATTTCACATTACCTGAGACTGAAATTTGTTGCAAATTAGCGCCTAGTTTCAAAAAATTATTGGCATCATCGCGACTTTGGGTGGCAATTTTATCTAAAGCTTGCACCATAGGTCGGGTTAATTTAGCAAACTTAAGGTAGCCCTTGGTCGATTTGTCAGAAAGGCGGGCATTGGCTAACAACATAGGAATATGGGACATCTTGCAATGTGCAATTAAATTCGGCCAGAGCTCCGTTTCCATAATAATCAATAACGCAGGTTGAAAATGTTTCAAAAACCGGCGTATAGCAGGTGTTATATCATAGGGTAAATAACAATGAATCACGCTGTCACCAAAAGCGGCATGAACTCTTTCTGAGCCCGTTGGTGTGGTTGTGGTAATTAATAATTGATGATCGGGGTATTTTTGGTTTAAGCAACGACAAAGGGGGATAGCAGCCAGAGTCTCCCCAACAGAAACGGAATGAACCCATATGATTTTGGGATTAGAACAAGCCGGTAAATGAAAGCCAAGGCGCTCGCCCCAACGTTGACGATAGCCAACATTTTGTTTCCCCCGCAACCACAATCTGAAATAGATCACCGGCAGTAGTAGATAAAAGATCAAAGAATAGAAAAAACGATACAACGATCAACTCCTTCCTAACCTCCGTTCGATCTATGAATTCCAGCACATTACCAGAGATTTCTAGATAGGGACGGCGTTTAACAAAATTCTGAGTATATACCCATAACTATTTATTTTGAATCGAACAACGCCTTTTTACATAGCATGAATCGACACAATTATTCACAAACAGACAAAGATCTTCATACAACAATCTGCTAATCTATTATTATACGCGTATTCGTTCAAAAATGAGGCTCGCTAGAATACGGCCTTTTGATTGAAGATATATCATAGGTTATTTTACAAAGGAAAAGCACATGCAAGTCTTTGAAATGGTCACTCTTATCGTTTTGATTGTGGTTTCAGGTAGAATTATCCAACAAGTTTTCAACTTAAAAGAAAAAGGTCGATCACAACCCGATCTTTCACAACAGTATTCACAACAAATTGCTCAATTAGAGGAAAGGGTTAAAGTGTTAGAGGCGATTGTTACTGATGGCAATTATGACTTAAAGAAAAAATTTGCAGATCTAAACTAAGGTAAATTAAGGAGAACATGATGAGTTTTTTGATTCCACTTGGCATCGTTTTATTCGCGATTATCTACTTTGTAGGCATCTACAATAAACTGGTTTCTCTCAGAAACCGTTTCAAAAATGCATTTTCTCAAATCGATGTTCAATTGACCCGTCGTTACGATTTAATACCTAATTTAATCGAAACAGCCAAAGCCTATATGAAACATGAGAGAGAAACCCTTGAAAATGTGATCAAGGCGCGTAATCAGGCAGTTAACGCCACAAAAAAAGCGTCAGACAATCCAGATGACAGCAAAGCCATTTTAGCGATGGCTGGTGCAGAGGGCTTGTTAAATGGTGCCATGACAAAATTTATGGCCTTAGCTGAAAATTATCCAGACCTTAAAGCCAATCAAACCATGCAACAAATGATGGAGGAACTGACTTCAACCGAAAATAAAGTCGCTTTTTCGCGTCAGGCATTCAATGATTCGGTGATGACTTATAACACCTATCGTGAACAGTTTCCCAATAGCTTTATTGCTAACAGCTATCAGTTTCATGAAGCTCAATTGTTTGAAGTTGAAGAACCTGAGGCACGCAAAGCCGTTAAAGTTTCTTTTGATTAATCTGCTACCCATAATCCAAGAGGATACGCATGGCAGACTTTTTCGAGCTACAACAAAAGGCTAAATCCCATACCAGGCTATTGACCCTGTATTTTGTCTTGGCGGTGATCTTTATTGCTGTGGGTGTCAATCTTGGGGTTTGGGTCGCACTTTTAAGCTCGATGCAAATCTATATCCCGCTTCAGGAATGGCCATTTCACCCTTGGAGCTGGATCACCACAGGAATTGTCTTTGTCATTATTCTTGGGATGAGTGTCAAAAGAATTCGCCAACTCGGAAATGGTGGACATGCTGTCGCCGAGATGATGAATGCACGAAGAATACACAGCAATACAAAAGATCCTAACGAAAGAAAACTCCTCAACATCGTTGAAGAAATGGCCATTGCCTCTGGCGTGACTATGCCAGGGGTGTATGTGATGGACGAAGAAACTTCCATTAATGCTTTTGCCGCAGGCTTAAAACCTTCTCTTGCGGTCATTGTCGTCACCAAAGGCTCTCTAGAAACATTTACTCGCGATGAGCTACAGGGTGTCATTGGTCATGAATTTAGTCATATTCTTAATGGAGATATGCACCTTAACGTTAAATTAATAGGTTTGCTGGCTGGTATTTTAGCCATTGGCCAATTAGGTGGATTTCTTTTAAGAAGTTCTTACTATAGTCGTTCATCCTATCGCCATGGTTCTCTATTCTCTTCTTCGTCTTCCTCGAGTAAAAATAGCAGTAGCGGCGTTCCCGTTTTAGCCATTGGTGTTGGCCTTTTTGTGGTGGGTTATACAGGATTATTCTTCGCAAGACTGATTAAAGCAGGGATTTCACGACAAAGAGAGTTTTTAGCCGATGCTTCATCCGTACAATTTACTCGCAATAAAGAGGGGATTGTTCAAGCACTGGCTAAGATCAAACAACATCAGCGTCAAGGGAAACTACTCAGCCCTCACGTTGAGGACACCAATCACATGTGTTTCGAGAGTTCTGTGCATTTAATGTTTAATCGCTGGCTGGGCACGCATCCCCCAATTGACGATCGTATTCTTGCGCTTGATCCTTATTACCGACTCTCTCGCTCTCCTGTTTCAAAGAAAGCGCAGCGATCAGTTTCTGCTACAGATACTCCGCCTTTGCAATTTGCTGAAGAAAGCATGGGGTTCTCATCATCTCAGCAACAGAATGTATCAAGAGGTAAGGCACCATCATCCACCACCGAGGCGATGCAAAGCATTGGCCAAGTGAATGAGCACAACTTTAATACAGCCCTCAGTATCATAGGGCAAATTCCAGATCAGCTTTGGCATGAGTCACAATCCAATGTAGAAAGCGCACAATTAACAGCTTATGCGATTTTAATGCATGCTGATCCTGATGATTGGGAAGCCATGCAGCCATTGCTTTCACAAAAGCTCTCTGCTGAACAATTCGCACAGCTACAATCTTGGGTGAAGCAACTACTACCTTTGCCTGCACAAATCAGGTTAACCCTATTGAGTCATATTGTGCCCAGGCTACAAATGATGTCTTCAGAACAAAACGCAGCATTTTTTGCCCTGGTGCTGGAAATCATTAAATTCAATAAAAAAATACAGCTAAGTGAATATGTTATTTTTGCCCTGTTCAAGCTCAAATTACAACCTATCCAACCCAAGTCGAGTATTTCCAATCTTAAATTGGTGAAAAATGACATAGCCCAAATGCTTGCAGCTTTTCAATTTAGCGCTAATCAGGCTGCCTATGAGGACTCAACTAAACCACATCAACCATATAACTCTTGGATGAAACGATTTGCTTTAGGCGAAGTACCCACTATATCTTGTGATAATTTTGATGCCATGAGAGTTCACCATTCACTACTCCAGCTCAGTCGGCTTCAACCCTTATTAAAAAGATCCGTGATCCAAGCTTTCACCGATATAGTCATGGCAGATGAACAGGTTCATATAGATGAATATGAACTATTAAGAGCCGTCTGTGATTACATGGATTGTCCAATGCCTATTCAAGATACAAACTTCACACAGATTTAAAGCTCACTGAAAGCAAGAGGTTGTTTCATTTCAGGTATAATTTGCACCGTTAATTGACCCTTTAAGAGAAAAGCATGCTTATTATTCTCAAATATCTGGTGACGGCAGCGGTGGTCGTCATCGTTTCTGAAGTCGCGAAACGAAGTGATCAGCTGGGAGGGCTTGTTGCTTCTTTACCCCTAGTCACCTTTATGGTGTTAATTTGGTTATATATTGAAAATCAGTCCATGGAAAAGATCAACAACCATGCTTTTTATACTTTTTGGTATGTGATCCCCACGTTGCCGATGTTTTTAGTGTTTCCCTATCTTAATCAACAGTATGGATTTTGGCTGGCTCTGGCTGGTTGTACGGTTTTGACACTGGTTCTATTTGTGTTGTGGGCCCTGCTGGTGAAACAGTTTGGT
>Ga0210032_1000583_pt1 | contig 25661 bp, 33 predicted proteins | sample CryGeyCG2114_250_2_FD_185458 | JGI IMG/M metagenome (GOLD analysis project Ga0210032, IMG submission 185458) | Groundwater microbial communities from aquifer - Crystal Geyser CG13_big_fil_rev_8/21/14_2.50 (SPAdes) (version 2) | ecosystem: Environmental > Aquatic > Deep subsurface > Groundwater ... | reverse complement strand
CGTAAAACCCCTGATTTCTGGACAAACGAAGCGTGAGCGAAGTGTATCCGGAAATGAGCGAGCGAATGCGAAGCGAGGCTTTAGCCCAGGGATATCGCCGGTCTGGGTGAGGAAAACTCCTTTAGTTCGAAAAACCTACCAACTTTTGTCTATTAAGCCAAAAAAACGCATAAATCTCCGCAGTTCAGGAACCATATCCTGAGTAAAATTACTAAGCAAATAGTGTCCTTCGATGGTTTTCGGAGCGAAAAAAAATTGCTCAAGAACTTTGGTTTGTGTTGGTGCATAAGCCTCTTTTCTATTATTTAATATACCCATATAATACAATTTATAAAATATATGCAGTATGGTAGTAGAAAAAGAGTTTTTTGTCAAAGATAATTCCAAGAATAAAAATTTGACTTTATAATTAGCACATATATAATTCCCCTGCTAATTTCTATTTCGAAATTACATTTTTAAATTTAATTTCTTAATTTTTAGAGCGTATGCAGATACAACCATTATCCGATCGAGTACTCCTCCGAGGAGTAGAAGCTGAGATGGTTACCAAGAGCGGTATCTACCTCCCAGAAAACGCCAACAAAGAACGACCCCATATCTATGAGGTCGTAGCAATAGGTCCCGGAAAGAAGGACAAAGATGGAAATATAACAACCATAGACCTCAAAGTCGGAGACCAGGTCATATCCGGTCAATACTCTGGAGATGAAGTCGAAGTGGATAAACTCAAATACAAGATTGTCGGATATGAGTATATTTTAGCTAAGATAAACTAACTTTTATAATATGGACCTAAAAACTTTTGTAAAAGAGACCCTTATTGAAATTGATACTGCGCTCAAGGAAGCATCAATTAACTTTGAAGACAAATATACTTACAAATATTGAAAGAACGCCTCTTGAAATAATAGCATCGACTTTGAAGTTCAAGTTTATGCCTCAGAAGGAACATGAACGGATTGAGGAATTTGAATCAACGTGGCTGGAATAAATCTATGAACCAAATGAAGGAGTGATAACAATAACTACGAGCAAAGTAAAATTAGTTTTAGTGTAGTAAGGGAGAATACACTACGGCAGAATATGAAAGAAATAGATGAGGCACGGGAATACACGTAAAATCTATACTTCAATTTATAAAAACCTAACTCATTTTCTTATGTCAAAAACAATTCTTTTCGGAGACGAGGCCCGTCTCCAGATGTTCTCCGGGATGGAGAAAGTTGCAAAAACTGTGACTGCCACGATTGGTCCTAAGGGTCGCAACGTTATATTCGCAAGATCCTATGGAGCACCACAGGTGACGAACGACGGGGTGACGATCGCGAAAGAGATCGAACTCGAAGACCCGATCGAGAATATGGGTGCAGAACTCATCAAGGAAGCGGCGAGCAAGACCAATGACGCAGCCGGGGATGGAACCACAACTGCAACGCTCCTCACCTATGCTATGGTCAAGGAAGGTTTGCGGGAGATTCGCTCTGGAATCAATGCTATCGAACTCAAAAATGGTATGAAGCTAGCAGGAAACCTCGTAGAAGCAGAACTTGCTAAGAACTCCAAAAAGATATCAACGAGTGAAGAAATTACCCAGATTGCCACTATTTCCGCTCAAGATAGCGAAGTTGGAGAAGTTATCTCCATGGCGATGTCCAAGGTCGGAAACGACGGGGTTATTACTGTCGAGGAAGGTCAGACTTTTGGACTTGAAGTGGAACTCACCGAAGGAATGAAGTTCGATACCGGGTATGTTTCACCTTATATGGTAAGCGATGCTGAGAAGATGGAATCGCGTATGTCCGACACGTACATTCTCATAACCGACAAGAAAATAACTTCTCTCAAAGATATGATTCCCGTATTTGAAGAACTTGCGGGAAGTGGGAAACGGGACCTCGTCATCATCGCTGAAGATGTGGAAGGCGATGCGCTTGCCGGGATTATTTTGAATAAACTCAAAGGAGCATTCAATGTCCTCGCTATCAAGGCTCCAGGATTCGGAGACCGTAAGAAAGAGATTCTCAAAGATATTGCGATTCTCACGGGAGCGACGGTTATTACCGACGAACTCGGATTTAAACTCGAACATGTTTCTATGGAACATCTCGGACATGCAAAAACCGTAATTGCCAAGAAAGATAATACGACGATTATCGGTGGGACCGGGGACAAATCCCGAATTAATGCTCGTGTAAATGAGATTCGAGCCCAAATCGACGCTACCAAATCAGAATACGACCGAGAGAAACTCGCAGAACGTCTCGCGAAACTCGCGGGAGGAATCGCGGTCATTAAAGTCGGAGCAGCCAGTGAAGTCGAGATGAAAGAGAAGAAGCTTCGAATCGAAGATGCACTCAATGCGACCAAGGCAGCTGTGGATGAAGGAATCGTTGCTGGTGGAGGAGTTGCTCTCCTTAAGGCTTCTCTTGTTCTTGAAGGCATAAAGCTCGCGAACAAAGACCAGGAAGTCGGAGCTCATATTGTGGGTCGCGCACTTTCTTATCCAGTGAAACAAATCGCTGAAAATGCCGGGAAAGAAGGAGCTATTATTGTCGATGCGATTCGAAAAAATAGTGATGTGAATTACGGATATGACGCTTCGACTGATACATTTGTCGATATGATAAAATCCGGTATTATCGACCCAAAGAAGGTAGCTCGAGCAGCTCTCGAGAACGCGATTTCTATCGCCGGAATGTTCCTCACGACCGAAGCACTTATCGCTCCGTCTCAGAAAAAAGAATCCAATACTCCGGATATGGGTGGAGCTGGAATGGGAGGTATGGGCGGAATGGGAATGTACTAGGAGAATTCTTCTTTCCTCAATATATTTAAATACCTTGAAATAATTGAGAAATACATATAATGTGGACATTCTATTTTCCATATCATTTTCATGGACTTCTTTTTTTCCGCTACTTTTGTAAAATACGAGATTGCTTTTCTATGTATCAATCTTTTTTATATAGCTTTTCATATACTTCATAGTCTATATTATTCCTATCGTAAACTACTGACTTTTATAGGAAAGAAAAAAACAGCCGAAAGAATTATAGAAGAACAGGAAGAAAGATTTCTTCAAGAAGAAAAATTGTCTAAAACTACAGAAGATAAAGAGGTTCTTGACAAAAAAGAAACAGAAAAAAAATCTGTGCTTTCTGGAGATGAGAAACAATATCTCACGGAACTTATAAAAACTATAAAAACTCGCATTGCTCGTGGAGAATTCAGTGAAGCAAGAGCTCGTATTATCGAAGGGCTTTCTATGGATAAATTCAATAAAGATCTGAATTGTCTCTTGGCTTCACTTTATGAAAAGGATCGGGATTATAAAAAAGCAGAACTTATTTACAAGGATCTTATCCTTATGAATGATACCGATCCGGAACTCTATCTGAAACTCGGTTTCGCGCTTTCTATACAAGGGAAGTACGAGATAGCTTACGAGATTTACAAGAGACTTCTGTCTCTTGATGAACATAATATAGAAACAGTCGATATGCTTGCCAATCTTGGGCACCAGCTCGGACATCACTCGGAATCGAACGAATACGCGTATATGTTTCTGAAAAAAAATCCGCACCATTCTGATATTCTCTATCTTACTGCGATAAACCATATAAATCTCTCGGAACGCACCCTTGCTCTCGTAAGTCTTAAAAAAATCCGCACCATTGATCCGTATAATAGTAAAATTCAGGAACTTATAAAGAAAATAGAACTTGAACTCGAACTTGAAAATAATTTCAAAATCGAAGAATAAAAACTAACAATTAATTATTTTTTATGAAAATTCCTCCACATTCGATAGAAGCGGAACGATGAGTTCTCTGATCGATTCTTCTCGATAAAGAAGGGATTTTTTCTGTTTCTGCAATTCTTACGGAAGCAGATTTCTATGATCCGAACAATGGGCTTATCTACGGAGCTATGATGGATCTTTTTACTCGCAATAAACCTATCGATATATTGACGGTTCGCGAACATCTCGACGACCGACAGAATCTCGAAAAAATCGGAGGAAATGCCTATCTTATCGAGCTTACCGAATCTATTTTCACGAGCGCAAATATCTACCAATATGCTCAGATTGTCAAACAAAAAGGAATTCTCCGCAAACTTATAAAAGCAGGAAACGATATACTTCTCGCTGGATATGACGAAGAATCCGATATTAATAAACTCTTAGAAAAAGCGGAACAATCGCTTTTCACAGTTACTCAGACATTCATCCAGAATAAACTCGTGCATATTCGGGATATTATCAACCTCCGATACGAAGAATTTGCTGAGATTCACGAAAATCCGGAGCATGCCAATGATGGACTCGTGCATACTGGATTCAAGAGTCTTGACGGGAAAATAGGAGGATTCAAACCGGGCGATATGATCATCCTCGCAGCACGTCCGTCTATGGGTAAGACCGCTCTCGCTCTCAATGTTGCTCAGCATATCGGAGAAGCAGGGAAAAATGTTGCGGTATTTTCGCTCGAAATGAGCAAGGAACAACTCACGGATCGTCTCATCTGTGCGACTATGGGAGTGGACAGCTGGAAACTCAACAAAGGACTCTTGGAAGATGATGAATTCATGCGAATGGGCGATGCTCTCGAACGTCTTTCGAAGGCAAATATCTATATCGACGACTCTGCAGCAGGAAATCTCTTGGAAATAAAATCCAAGGCTCGTCGACTCAAAATCGAGTCAGGACTTGATTTCATCGTCATCGATTACCTTCAGCTTATGAGTGCGGGAAATCCGATGAATCGCGTACAAGAGATTTCCGATATCAGTCGTGGAATCAAATCGCTTGCACGTGAACTCTGAGTACCGATTATGGCGCTTTCACAACTCTCTCGTGCCGTGGAATCCCGCGTGAGCAAGGAACCGATTCTCTCAGATCTCCGAGAATCCGGATCTATCGAGCAAGATGCCGACGTGGTACTGATGATATATCGAGAGGATTACTACGACGAGTTCACTGAAAACAAAGGAATTACCAATGTCTTTGTCCGAAAGAATCGTAACGGACCGGTCGGTGGAGCGGATCTGAAATTTGAGAAAAAATATATGAAATTCTATGATGTAGAAAGAAGTCGTGAATGAGGATACGAAGATTAAATATTAAAAAACTCCGCATTGTGCGGAGTTTTTTAATATTGCCAATTTTATTGGCAGTTTCCATTTCCCGTAGATTGGTCATTACATACTTTCTGTGAAACCTTGATAAACGGTTGCATATATTTATTGATACTCTCGAGATTTATGTGAATATCCATAAGTTTTGCAACAATCTCATCAGTATTCTGATTTTCCGGTCCGATATTGCTTTTTGCATTCTCGTAATCTTGTATTATTTCCTGTGCAATATCTTTCTCGGTAGTGAATTGCCAGTTCTTTGCTATATATTCATCAGTGGTTACTGTTTTTCCCGGACGATTGTACATATCTTTAAGATAGGCGGTCATACCGCTAAATGCTGCAGTAAATTGATCAATACTCGACGATACTCGTTCTCCTATAGATTTTACGAATCCAGCAACTCCGTTGTGAGTATCCTTTGTATTATATTTTTCGAGATTATTCATAATAGCCTGCGAGGATTTCGTACTGAGTCCCTGTTTCGATAGCTCGTCCCTGAGGAGATTCCGTTCCGTTTCCTCGTATTTATCGCCATTCAAAAGCTTCAACGCTTTGGTCCATTCCGCTATACCCTTATCTATTCCTAAACCCCCGTCTTTGATGCGCTGCAATGCTTCTGTTATGCTCGCTGAAACCCCGGGTTCACAATTATTTGCTTTTGTAAAAGCAGCTGGCCCATAGTTTGTTTTCATTTGTTTTTTGAATTCGGCAGAATCTCAGACAAGTTTGAACAATTCTCCGGAATCGGTTTTACCGAGTACAGTTTGCCGGTAAAAATTCATCATATTCACCTGGTTTTTGAGCATATCCTTCAAGACATCCCCAAGTGTTTCACCGGAAACATTATAAACGGTATCCTCTTTAAGGATAGATGAAGCGGAACTGTTTCCTGCACATCGTCCGTAGACTCCATCGATGGTGCTCTTAATATTTTCAAGTTCTTTTCCGAGTCTTGCATGATCTCGTATAATCCCGTTCGGAATTTCCGAGAAAAGAGAACGCGAGAAAAATTCCGTAGAAGTGGAAAAATTAGAAAAACCGATTACTTCATTGGTTGCTCCGACGCTCACAGACCAAATTTGAGCCATACTTGCTTTTGCACTATTTTCACCGTTCGGATTCGTATTACACTGGGTTTTTCCGGCTTCCGCCTTGATTCGGGAAAGGAGTGATTCCGTTGTCGCGATATAAGTAGCAAGCTCTTTACTCATTCCCTCCTTACTAATACACATAGCAGAAACTTCAGTCGATAAAGAGAGCAAAAGAAAAATTGCTATCATACCACGACTCGGGAACAGAGAAAATATTTTCATAAAAAAATGAATTACTTAGGTATTTTTTCAAGTCACGCTATAAGACCGGTGAGTGTTTGGAGAGTTTTTGTGAAAGCGACTGTAAAACTATGGAGTTCAAAGAGATCGTCATTGAAAGAATCTCCGTAGGATTTCTTTATCTCTATATCTTTCGCTTGAGCAAATCCCGACGGTGCAATAATATCTCCAATACTACAATCGTCAGTTTTAAGACCAAAACAATTATTTACTTTATGAGCTTCGTTGGTATTTTCAAGGGAATTCTGGCGTTTAAAATCGAGTCCTTGTTCTTCAAATGTACCGATAAGAATTTTATTAAATTCATCATCCTCTCATGAATTACTTCATCCGGAATTTCCTCAACTATTTCATCCTCCGGAAGCTGGTTTTTTAATATTCAATATCGGTGGCGGAAGGGAAGAGACAACAACTCCTATGTGAAGAATATCTGGAAGATTCAGATCCTTAATGGAAAGTTCCAGAAAGTTTTTCGTCATCTTTGCCTGAGTGAAACTGGAAGATGCGAATGTATTAACTATTTTCAGATTCTGATCGAGAATCTTCTCGATAGTAGCGGCTTGTCCTCAGGCGAGTACATTTTGCGTATAACTCGTCATACTCATGACAACACAAAAAAAAGTAGAACAAGGATAAGTATCGGAATATCCGCCTCATCCACCCAAACCACTTGTTAGATTATTTGCCTGAGCGAGACTTGCAGAACTCTCGGGAAGTTGTCCATTATCACTGAAAGCGAGAGAAGAGTTCTGATTCGTTCCGACAAGAAGTTGTGATTGTACATCGGTGAGAAAACTCGGATCGAGATTGGTCGGAGTTTGATTGGAAGCGGAAGCGATACAACCTGATCCATTTCCGAGAGCTGCTAGAATCCCTGAAGCTGTCAGAGGTAATGCTCATCCGGAAGAAGTTGTTGGCGGAATAAGAGAAACTCCGGGATCTGTATTTGAGGGTATGGTTGGAGCAGTTCCGGAAACGAGAGGGGAGAGATCCCCATAGGCATTATCCAGAAGATTTACTAGTGATGCTGCTCCCATATTTGCTGTTCCTTCGTAAGGCAGATCCGAAGCGAAAATAACTTTATGGATTTTCTCGAGATCCACCATCAGATCATAACTGGAATTTTCCTTGTCCCCGTCAGAAAAAAGACCGATGGATCCGATGGATTGGAGTTTTTGTTGCTCGGTATTTACCTGACTTTGAATAGTCTGATAAAATTCTCCAAAAATCTTTATTATCTTAGTAATTTGATCCGTGTTCATTTGATCGGTATCACTCTCGTCTTTACTCAGATGTGTATAGATGGTTCCGACACTTCATCCTGCTATTTCTTCCAAATCGGAAGCAGTGAAGTTTTGTATAAAACCTTTTCATGACGCAAAACACGAAGACGCAAAGCACTCCGGGCAATTTTCCTTGATGAGATTATTCATTTTTTCAGCCGTAGCAACCTCCTTTAAGCGGTTATCCACGAGTTTCTTCTTTAATGTATACGTTCCTTGATCGATAATTCTGTATATATCATTTCCTAATTCCTTCCCGATATAATCACTATCCGCCCAGACAGATGATGAAAGAGAGAGTAGGAGTGATACTATGAGCGTAAGAATGTAACCGTACATAGAGCGAAGAGATACGAAATTATTTCCTCCATCATAACAGATAATACAGGAAACAGCAAGAAAATAGAGAGGAAAATCTCGAGAATTATTTTACTATGAGTTTTCACTTCAAGGCCGTTATTGTAACGATCGAAGATTTTTTTCCTTGAATAATTCGATCGGCAATCATATCCTCGATTTTATCTTGTATGAAACGTCTCACTGGACGTGCTCCAAACTCCGGATTATACGTTTCTTTGAGGATGAGAGAAATCGCTTTGGTATCGTATTTCAAAGCGATATCGAGATCAGCAAGTCGTTTACTTAAAATCTCCAATTGGAGAACGATGATTTTTTTGAGAATAGACTTGTCGAGCGGATTGAATACTACGACACGATCAATACGGTTCAAGAATTCCGGAGAAAAATATTCATCTAAACCACCAGTAATCTTCTCTTTTATCTTCTCATAATCGCGAATAATTTTTGCTTCTGTATCAGAAGATACATCGAATCCTATCTGTGAAGCCTTGGAATTAAATTCCTCGCCTCCGATATTGGAAGTCATAATAACGATGGTATTCTTAAAATTGATTTTTCGTCCCTTTCCGTCGGTAAGCGTTCCATCTTCGAGGATCTGAAGAAGAAGATTGAAAACCTCGAAACTCCCTTTTTCAATTTCATCGAAAAGAACAATGGAATATGGTTTTCGACGTACCCGTTCAGTAAGCATTCCACCTTCCTCGTATCCAACATATCCGGCAGTTGTACCGATGAGTTTTGATGCGGAAGATTTTTCATTGTATTCAGACATATCGAGTTTAATCAGTGCTTTTTCATCACCGAAAAATTCGAGCGCGAGCTGTTTTACAAGCTCTGTTTTCCCGACACCGGTAGGTCCGAGAAAAAGAAAACTTCCAATAGGACGATTTTTATTACTAATCCCTGCACGATTTCGTTTGATAGCGCTGACAATTGATGAAATAGTCTCATCTTGACCGATAATATGTCTAGAGAGATTTTTTTCAAGAGACTGAAGTTTTTTCATATCTTCAGTCTTGATATTTTTAGCTGGTACTCCGGTAATCCGTTCGATAATTTTCTGAATATCATCAGCAGTTATATGGAGGCGTTTCGCTCGTGGAATTACTTTCTTTGCCTTTTTTGCCTGGATTTTCTTCTCGATATCGTTTTGTTTTTCCTTGATTTTTATAGCCTTGTGAAATTGCCCCGATATAACGAAATTTTCAACTTCTTTTTGAAGTTTTTCAATTTCCTGTTTTAAAACTTTCACATCATTTTCATCGGAATTATATTTCATACTCTTGGCACTACAAGCCTCGTCAACCAAATCGATTGCTTTGTCTGGAAGATAACGATCTGTTATATAACGTACAGAGAGACGAACCGCATCGGTAATTGCATTGTCATCGATAATGAGATTATGAAATTCCTCAAAAGAGCTTCGAAGTCCGGAAATAATCTCGACAGCTACTTCCTCCTTCGGTTCATCTACATCTATTTTCTGGAAACGACGTTCTAGAGCCGAATCTTTCTCGATATATTTTTGGTATTCACTGAGAGTTGTTGCTCCGATAATACATACTTTTCCACGTCCCATAGCAGGTTTGAGAATATTAGCAGCATCGAGTGTACCTTCGGCAGAGCCTGCACCGATAATAGTGTGGATTTCGTCAATAAAGAGAACGACTTCATTCTCCATTTTGGATGCTTCTTCGATAATCTGTTTGAGACGTGCTTCAAATTCTCCGCGGTATTTCGTTCCTGCAACCATTCAGGAGAGATCGAGGCTCACGATTCGTTTGTTCTGCATAGCGAGAGGTACTTTACCCTGAGCTATCCGAAGAGCAAGGCCCTCGATAACAGCAGTTTTACCAACTCCTGGTTCCCCGACGAGACAGGGGTTATTCTTTGTTTTTCGATTAAGAACGGATATAAGTCGTTCAATTTCCATATCCCGACCGATAATTACATCGATTTTCCCTTCGAGAGCTTCTTCTGTGAGATCGGTACCAAAAAAATCGAGAGCTGGAGTGAGACTATCAGTCTTTTTCCCTTCGGGTTTCTTGTTTCCGGCAAATGGATCGGTCATCTCTCCTTCATTAAAACCACCAGCAAGACCTTCTTCTATAGCATGGAGTATATTATCTAAAGGTCCGAAAATGGCACTGTCTCAGTTCTTCACAATATTGATATTGATATTTTTCAGATCCTGTTCGATGTCTTTTGGAGAAAGTCCGATGAAGTCAAAAAATTGATAGAACCAGGTTTCTGTATTGGCACGGAAAAGCGCCAAAAGAAAATCCTCTATTCAGGCTTTTTTCTTTTCTGCCCCAGCTGCTATTTTCATACTCAGAACAATAAGTTCTTTGAGTCGAGATGAAAGTCCGGTATATGCTCCAGCTCGCTCGGAACTGAAAAGATTAAATGGCGGACGAGAAAGAACCTCGTTTGCTATTTTCATATTCACTCAGGAATTCGCATAGAGTTCGTAGATAGGTCCTGTTTTTAATTCGAGGGAATGAAGGAATACATCTTCGGGAAGGATATCGGAAAAACCTTTTGATTTGATAATATTTTCCGTTTCGAGCATCAGATTTTTATACTCTTCGGTGAAATTAGTATACATGTGAAATGGGCAAATTACAGATTATAAAATGATGCTTTTTTATGATTCTCATTCGTAGATTCATAACATGACACTATTATACGAATTTCTCGAAAAAATAAAAGAAAAAGACAGAAACTCTCTTTTGAAAATAAAAAAAGACTTCTTATTTTGTAAGAAGTCTTTTTTAGAGAGAGTAATGAGAATTATTCTTCGATAACTTTGAGATTTACACGAGCATCCATCTTAGAACCATATACACGAAGAACAGTACGGATAGCATTGATAGTTTTCCCTTCTTTTCCTATAATAGTTCCCATATCCTGAGGATTAACCTTAAGAGTAAGGAGAGTACCAAGTTCATCTTCCCGTTGTTCGATTACAACGTCTTCTTCATGGGCAACGAGAGCATTCACTGTGAAAGAAAGAAAATCTTTTGGAGTCATAAGAGGGATTTTAGTGGAATAAGACAATTATTCTTTTCAGGAAAAAGATTATTTCTTTGCTCTTTCAAGAACTTTGACAAGAGTTTCAGAATATTGTGCTCCATTTGCAACGTATATTGCTGCTTCTTTCTCATCGAATTTAAGCTCTTTAGTAATAGGATTATAGAATCCAAGAGCTTTGATGTACCCATGTTTTGCAGATTGTTTGTGTTCAGTAACAACAATATGAAAAAATGGAACATGTTTTCTTCCTGCGCGAGAAAGTCGAATCTTAAGCATAAATAGAGAAATTATTAATGAGTAGTTATTTTGAAAATATATGGTGCCCCGGATGGGAATTGAACCCATACTCCCATGAGGAACAGGATTTTAAGTCCTGCGTGTCTACCATTCCACCACCAGGGCAAAAGCGGTGAAAAGGATAAGAGAAAACTATCCTCCCACCCTCTTATAAAATACCTTTTTTCTTAAGTGTTTTAATAGCAGTAGCAGAAAGTTTTAGACGAAAAGTTACTCCTGTAGCAGGATCTTGAACATTTCTCCAAAAAAGATTTGGGTAAAATTTTCTTTTTGTTCTTCTCACAGAGTGAGAGACATTATTTCCAACAGCGGTTCTTTTACCAGTGAGTTGACAAACGCGAGACATAGTCGAGAAGGGATTATTACAATAACGAGTAAATTAGGATACTTTGATTTCTACTCCTACTCCAGAAGGAATATTGATAGATTGAAGAAGTTCAAGAGTTTTAGCAGTAGGTTCATTGATATCGATAAGTCTTTTATGACGTCGAATTTCAAATTGCTCACGAGCATCAGAGTTAACGAAAGTTGATCGATGAACAGTTACTTTTTCGATTTTCGTTGGAAGCGGAACTGGTCCTACGAGAGTAGCTCCAGAATCTTGTACTATGGTAACGATTTTCTTCACTGCTTCGTCAATAAGCTTGTGTTCAAATGCACGTACAATAATACGAATGTTTGATGTTGTTTTCTTGGAAACCATAGAGAATGAAAGATAAGAGAGAAAGTATATACTCATCATCCAACACCACTATTATATTGTGGTGTTGGATAGATGAAGATACACGAGAATGTGTAAATAAAAGGTGATTAGTTCGTAACTTTGGCAACAACTCCAGAACCAACTGTTCGTCCTCCTTCACGGATCGCGAATCGAAGTCCTTGTTCCATCGCAATTGGTGCTCCAAGTTCGATGATCATTTGGATATTATCTCCAGGCATAACCATTTCCACTCCTGCTGGAAGCTCAATAGATCCAGTTACGTCAGTAGTTCGGAAGTAGAATTGTGGTTTGTAACCCTTGAAGAATGGAGTATGACGTCCTCCTTCATCTTTTGTAAGTACGTATACTTCGGCAGTAAATTTAGTGTGTGGTTTAATAGATCCTGGTTTAGCAAGAACTTGTCCTCGTTCAACATCATCTCGTTCAATACCTCGGAGAAGAAGACCAGCATTATCTCCAGCCTGACCTTGGTCAAGAAGTTTGTGGAACATTTCGATACCAGTAACTGTAGTAGTTTGAGTATCTCGAACTCCGACAATCTCGATAGTATCACCTACCTTGATAACTCCTTGTTCGATCTTACCTGTAACTACCGTACCTCGACCCTTGATTGAGAATACATCCTCGACTGGCATAATGAATGGCTTGTCAAGAGCTCGTTCAGGAACTGGAACATATGCTTCAATAGCTTCGAAGAGTTCAAGAATAGTCTTAGCTCCCCATGCTTTGTCGTAATCAGTAGGATTTTCAAGAGCAACGAGTCCAGAACCACGAATAACAGGAAGAGTATCTCCAGGGAATTCGTATTTAGAAAGAAGTTCTCGGATTTCCATTTCAACAAGGTCAAGCATTTCTGCATCATCAACCATGTCACATTTGTTCATAAATACAACAATGTATGGAACACCTACTTGACGAGCAAGAAGAATGTGCTCACGAGTTTGAGCCATAGGTCCGTCAGTTGCAGCAACGATAAGAATCGCAGCATCCATCTGAGCAGCTCCTGTAATCATGTTCTTTACGTAGTCGGCATGTCCTGGACAGTCAACGTGTGCGTAATGACGAGCAGCAGTAGAGTACTCAATGTGGGCAGTATTAATAGTAATACCTCGATCCTTTTCTTCTGGAGCTGAATCGATTTTATCAAAATCAGTAATATCTCCACCGAACTTCATTCCAAGAACTTTGGAAATAGCTGCAGTAGTAGTAGTCTTACCATGATCTACGTGTCCAATAGTACCAATATTTACGTGTGGTTTGGAACGGTCAAAAGTTGCCATAATAGAAAAAAATTAGAATAAATAAAAAAGCCTATAAATAATATGGAAAAAAGAAAAAAAGCAAATGATTATTTGTTGATTTTTCTCATTTTTCGAGTAATTCGATCTATCGCTCGTTTGAGCTTCTTATGTGCGTGAGTTGTGAGACGTGCCATAGATTTAAATTTTGTTAATATTTATAGAATACTTTTTGAGTTTCAGAAGAACGATTTCAACAGCATTGATAAGCCATTTAGTTGATCCTTCGAAAGCAATACGTTCCTGGAGTTTTTTGTAGTGTTTAATAGTATTTGCTACCTTATTTCCAGATTTTGGCCCTTTAACATTAACAGAGTAATTGAGTTGTCGAGGTCTTTTGTTACTAACTCCCATAAGAGAAAAAAATAGATAGATAAGATAGAAAAATGGTGGAGTCTAAGGGAGTCGAACCCTTGACCCCCTGCGTGCAAGGCAGGTGCTCTAGCCAACTGAGCTAAGACCCCACAAGGGTAAAATATTGGCAAAAAATGGCGGAACTGACGAGACTCGAACTCGCGACCTTCCGCGTGACAGGCGGACGCTCTAACCAATTGAGCTACAGCTCCAAAATTACGGAAGCGGGGAGGAGTATATGAGAAAATATTAAAAATGCAAATTTATTTTAAATTATTTTTCAGATTCCTTTAGGAGCTATATTTTATAAGAGTTCCCGGACTTTTTTAAAACCCGTATAATAATGTTTATTGACATTGATTATATAATAGTTAAAAAATTTGCAATTCTTGATGAAATTATGATAATACAAAATATTATCTGATTTATTTTTTCAATGAAAATATGATTCATCAAAAACAACATTCAGGAGAGAGAATAGTGGTAAAAATTGGAACTGAATCGCTTTTTCAGTGAGAGAACAGAGAATTCGGTGGAGAAAAGATAAAAACCCTCTGTTCGGATATTAGTTATATTCTTCATAAAACTTCCGATGAGGTTGTGTTAGTTAGTTCCTGAGCCGTAGGATTCGGAACACAAATTACTGGAGAAATTAAAGAAGATATTATTTCCAAACAATATTTGGCATCTGTTGGTCAAAAAGCACTTATGACAGCCTATGATGTATATTTCTCGAAACATCATATAATAACCGGTCAAGTGCTCGCTACACATGCCGATATAGAAGATGATGAAATCCGAAAAGAATCGGTTCAAAGAGTTTTGTGATTTCATTTTATGAAACGTACACTGCCGATAGTCAATGAAAACGATACGATTTCATCGGAAGAAATGCTGATAATGATCGTAATGCACTTCTTATTGCTAAGCTTGCTAAGGCGAACGTGCTGTATATTGTTACCAACACTAACGGGGTGTATAGAGACAAGGACAAGCCAGAATCTCGGATAAATACTCTCAGTGTCGATGAACTCACGGATGGATTTATCGAAAAAATAACCTGAGGAAAGTCGGAAAGAGGTACAGGAGGAATGTATTCAAAGCTCATGGTTGCACGAGAAGCTGCCGAAAATGGAATCGAAACTCGAATAATCGATGGAACGACATCTACTATTGGGAATTTTCAATACCGAAAAGATTATGCAGGAACAACTATATTGGCACGAAAATAAAAAAACTCCGGATTTGAATCCGGAGTTTTTTTATGAATCATATTATTCTTCGTCATCGAATTTCACTCCGCGTTCTGCACGGATTTTTTCAGTAAGTGCGTTTGGAACTGCTGAGTAATGAGAGAATTCCATAACATACGTTGCACGTCCTTGTGACATAGAACGAAGGTCTGTCGAGTATCCGAACATTTCTCCAAGTGGAACATATGCTTTGATAATCTTAGCCATTCCTCGCTCGGTCATCTCGATAATCTGACCTCGTTTAGAGTTGATACCTCCGAGTACGTCTCCCATGTATTCCTCAGGAGTATTTACTTCTACAAGCATCACTGGTTCAAGAAGAGCTGGACGTGCTTTCTTTGCTGCCTCACGGAAACATTTAGAAGCTGCCATCTTAAATGAGAGTTCATTCGAATCGACATCATGGTACGAACCGAATGTAAGAGTTGCTCGTACATCCACCACTGGGTAACCAGCAATCATACCTCGAGACCAAGCGTCACGAAGACCCTTTTCAACACCAGGGATATATTCCTTTGGAATTGTTCCTCCGACAACTTTGTTGATGAATACGTTTTCTTCTTTGAATTCAGGATTTGCTTTTCGTTCTTCGGCAGTAATCGGTTCGAAAGTGATGATAACATGTCCGTATTGTCCTCGACCTCCGGTTTGTTTCTGATGTTTGAATTCAGCATCTACTACCGGTTGGGTAATGGTTTCTCGGTAAGCAACTTGTGGAGCTCCGACATTGGATTCTACCTTAAATTCACGTTTCATTCGGTCAACGATGATTTCGAGGTGGAGTTCTCCCATTCCAGAAATAATTGTCTGATTTGTTTCTGGATTAGAAGTCACACGAAATGAAGGATCTTCCTCAGCAAGTTTACTTAGTGCCATACCCATTCGTTCTTGATCTGCTTTTGTCTTTGGTTCTACAGAGATAGAGATAACTGGATCTGGGAATGTCATTCGTTCGAGAACTACTGGCTTATCTACTTCACAAAGCGTATCTCCAGTTTTCGTATCTTTGAGTCCGATAACGGCTCCGATATTTCCAGCTGGGATTTCTTCGATTTCTTGACGGTTGTTAGCGTGCATTTGAAGAAGACGACCAATACGTTCTTTTTGTCCAGAAACTGGATTATATACGTATGAACCAGATTTAAGAGTTCCTGAGTATACTCGAACGAAAGTAATTCGTCCTACGAATGGATCAGTTGCAATCTTGAAGGCAAGAGCAGTAAGAGGCTCATCCTTGTTTTGTTTATAGGTGATTTTCTTTTCAATATCATCTTCGTCAGATCCAGTAATAGTTCCTTCATTTACATCGAGTGGAGATGGAAGGTAATCTACAACTGCATCAAGAACGAGCTGAACTCCCTTATTCATAAGAGAAGAACCACACATAAGAGGATAGATAGAGCTGGTAACAGTACCAAGTCGGAGACCTTTCTTTATTTGCTCAACAGTAAGACTCTCAGATTCCATATAAGCTTCCATAAGTTCCTCGGATTGTTCTGCAGCTTTTTCAATAACATCGAGACGCATTTTCTGTGCTTGTTCGAGGTATTGTGCTGGTATTTCCGCTTCTATTACATTTTCTCCCATCTTTCCTTCAAAAGTGTAAGATTTCATAGCAACAAGATCGATGATTCCTACGAATTCGGATTCTTCACCCATAGGCATTTGAATAGCGATAACTTTATTTCCAGAAAGACGTTTCTTGATAGAATCATATGTCATTTGAAATGAAGCACCTGTTTTATCCATCTTGTTCGCAAAGGCGATTCGTGGAACTCCGTATTTATCAGCTTGCTTCCAAACTGTTTCAGACTGTGGTTCAACTCCTTGAGAAGCATCAAATACCGCAACTCCTCCGTCAAGAACACGCATAGAACGTTCTACCTCGATAGTGAAGTCAACGTGACCTGGGGTATCGATAAGGTTGAATTGAGTTCCTTTCCATTCACAAGTAGTTGCGGCAGAAGTAATAGTAATACCTCGTTCTTGTTCTTGTTCCATCCAGTCCATAGTTGCAGCACCTTCATGAACTTCTCCGATTTTGTGAGTCTTTCCAGTATAGAAAAGAACACGCTCAGAAGTAGTAGTTTTACCTGCATCGATATGGGCGATGATACCAATATTACGGATGTCTTTAAGTTCCGTTGAAATTGCCATAGTTTAATATAAAAAGAAATAGAAAAATATTCTTCGATAAAAAGAATTTGGCGAGATTGTATAGGAAAGGGATATTTAGTCAAATTTAATTTTACCTATATATGGAAAGGGAAATAGATAAAATATTTAATTTTCCTTTGCATTTTTATATTTTTCTATATAATATGCCCACTTAATTTTGATAGAAGCACTGTAAAAACGCTCTATCATCCTATTTTCTAAACGATTCTCATCTATGTCTTTCGCACCAAAAAAGAAAGCTTCCAAAGTACAAACTGGAAAACGTCACGGTAAATGGCTCGAGCTCAAGACTCGAAAAGTTCTTAATAGTGTATCCCTTCAGTTCGATGCAGAAGGAAATGCTATAGGACTTTCTCACTTTGCTTCTCCTGTTACTGGAGAATACAAGGGGCGAAAAATCTATTCTGTTGGTAAAGCTGCCAAAAAGATACAAACCGTTCGTGCATAATTTACGAAAAATTATATAAATACGAGCGAAAACTTTGCGAGAGGATATTTCGCAAAGTTTTTTCGTTTTTTACTTCTCCACTGCTCATTTACACCTATGATGAAAGTTTCTCGTCGCAAGACCCGTTCTTATCTTCTTCAAGCTCTTTATGCCCGATCTATGGGGGGTGTGAGTTTTGAAGAACAAACTTTTCTTCATACTTTTTTCGACGAACCAACTTTTGCATCTCTCGATGTTCCTTATTTTCTCTCAATGTTTACAGGAGTTATAGAAAAAGAAGGGGAACTTCTAACTGTTATTCATAAATATGCACCGAAGTTCGATATCACGACCATGCCAGTCGGGAATCTCCTTCCTATTATGATTGCATCGTACGAGATGCTCTATCTCTCTATCGATACTATCCCTGAAAAAGTCAGCATCAATGAAGCAATCGAACTCTCCAAGACTTTTTCAGACGATACGGCTCGTACGATGGTAAACGGAGTATTGAACGCTCTCAAAGACGAGAAGGCAACAATTCTTGAAGAGATAAAAAAAGACCCGCTCGCACCACGATTCTTCGTGTAATTTTTAACTTATTTCTTATGTCCAAGAAACTCGTTTCCATATCGAGCAAGGCATTTGAAGAGAAAATAGGATCGTTCGTATCTTCTCTTTGAATTCCTTATAAAGATATCACTAATTATTGTCTCGCGTTTATTCATCGTTCCGTTTTGAATGAGAATATTATTCATGTAACGGAAAGTAATGAGCGACTTGAATTCCTCGGAGATGCTGTTCTCGAACTTATTTCAACAGAACTTCTTTTCCATATCTATCCGGAAAAACCAGAAGGAGAACTTACCGATATACGAAGCGCTCTCGTTCGCGGGAAAAACCTTGCATCTATCGGACTCTCCCTCCATCTTCAGGACTACGTTCTCGTATCAAAAGGGGAACTTCTTGCAGGAGGAAATACCAATCCTTACATTGTCGCGAACACTTTTGAAGCGTTTCTCGGAGCGATTTACTTAGATCTCGGGTATGATGAAGCGAAAAAATTCGTAGAAAAATACGTACTGTCGATGCTTCCCGAAATTCTCGAAAAAGCCCTTCATGTTGATCCAAAATCTCATCTTCAGGAAATAGCGCAAGAAAAATACCTTACAACCCCTACGTATGAGGTACTGAAAGAATCTGGATCGGACCACAATAAATCTTACACGGTTGGTGCATATATAGGAACAGCACAGGTTGGAACAGGAACAGGATCCAGCAAGAAAAAGGCACAGCAAGAAGCGGCAGAGAATGCGTTATCGCTCCAGAACGTCTGGGAAAAAACTATTAAAAATTAATCTTCATTTTAGAAGACAGAGAATCATTATTTTTTGTCAAAATAAAGTCAGTGATTATTCTATAATTTCCAAGACTGTCTCGACTTAAAAATAAAGAATTCCCTTCCCTCTAAAGAACCTTGCAGAGAAAAATATAATTTGTTTTGACTTTCGTTCATTTTTTCATACAATTCTCGCACTTTCATTAAAAGAGCACTGTCTCTTTTATATATATTTTTAATAAAAACAGGCACCATGCTCTCTAAATTCAAGAAAAGAAAACGACTCCGAACTCACGGTTTCCTTACTCGATCTCTCTCAGTTGGAGGACGAGCAGTTCTCGCTGCACGACGACGAAAAGGTCGACACGTTCTTACGGTTAGTTACCCAAATCGTTACAAACTCACAAAAGGAAAATCTAAGATGCATATCGTAGCTGGAGGTACTGCTCGTGTAGTACAATACCCAGGATCAAGCAAGCATTTCCGTGTAGATAATTCTGCTCGATATTCTAAAGTAGATGCAAAAGTAGCTGAATAGTTTTTAAATAAACTACATGATCCCAAAGATTTATAGACTCTCAGAAAATGAAGTAAAAAAGGTTTTACGATTCCGTGAGCCTTTTTTTGCGTACGGATTCATAGCGAATATACTCCCGAATAAAGTCGGACATAACCGCTTCGGGGTTATATTCTCCGGAAAGCATACTCGGACGTCCATAGCGCGCAATTTCTTTCGTCGCAGACTCTACGACAGCGTCGCCGATATCTGCACCACCGGTAGCAACGACATCGTCTTCGTTCCCAAGAAAGGAAAGGTTTTTCATCACAAGAATCTGGAAGATATAGCAGGTTTTGATAAGGATATGGGATTTCTGAAGAAATTGGTGAAGAAATAATCCCTCTCGGATGAGAGGGATTATTTTATTGAGCTATGTTAATTCTATAAGACTAAGATAATAATGATCTTAAATTTGATGACATTATAGCCTTAATATTAATAAGGAGCTCCATATTATCATCATTTGATGATTTTAGTTCTGCTGAAGCAAGAGAAAATATAAGATAATCTATTCCTGATACGATATTTTTATCATCTTTATTTGCTAATATAATTCTCTCATAAAATGGATGATCCGTATTCCATCGAACAATAATAATTTTTCCTTCTTGAAAACATTCATATAGAACGCCTTCTTTTCACATAGAAGAAGATTCAAATCTTGCGCCCATTCATTGAGGTGATGTCTTAATCTCTCTAAAGTTTTTTCGCTCATATTCAACCTTATTATCTTTTTCTAAAACAATAGTCTCTCCTTTTACTTCTCTTGAACTTCTTTTTTCTATCTTTGCTTCAGGAGTCATAAGAAGTTTAGCTTTTTTAGCAATAACATCTTCGGCATCGGAATGATCTATTTGGGCTTCTGGATCAGATCGCTTTATTCTTTTTAAATTAGCGATAACAGAGGTTATCTGTCATCCTATTTCCTGTTTCAAAAAATCCATAAGTCATTGATTCACACTCACTCAGTTTTTATTGAAACGTACACCAAAAATATCATCTAGGCTTGCATTAAAAGATAGTTCTATTCTTACTCTATTTGCATGAGGATCTTTTGCCCATAATCCGAGAGTAGTTGCACTTGCAATTTCTCGATTATTTCTCAATACATAAAATCATTGACTATTAACACCTATCTTTAATTGTCTATTTTTTTCTGTAGAATACTCTGGTAAGATTATTATTTTTACCTGTATTGATTCTTTCTTTCATGAAGTCATTCGTAAAGGAAGTTCATATAATTCATCACTATATACTTGTGTTCCTTCGTCATTTAAGAATAATGGATCTATAGATTCTACTATTTTCTTATTTATAGAAATCTTAATTCCAGAATCAATAAATTTACGAAATATTTGTCATATACTTTTTGATAATGTTGTTGCAAATTGACTTGTATTTGTATCAGATAATTTATCCACTTTTGTCATTACTATGAGTGTTCATGAATTTCACGATATCATAGAATCAAATATATCAATTTCTGGCTTTATAGCCCGTCTAAGTATTTTAATAAAGGCATTTTTGGTCACTATATCATCTAAATCCTGACAACTGTAAAGATATTCTCATCATTTTTCTTTTGTTACAATTTCTAGTCGTTTTGCCATAGATATTGAGGCTGTACATAATCACATTCAGAATTTTCCAAGATCTGATATTTCAGACTTATCTGATATTGATCAGAGCCTAAGAGCTTGATCAAGAATATCATGATTCATTCCAAATCAATTATCCGCGATCATAATTCTAAGATTTCATTGCACTGTTTCAATAGAGATATGTATATCTCGAGCGTGAGCATCAATAGAATTATCTATTATATCTTCGATAGCAGAATAGCTATCATAACCTGTATTTCTTAAAGAAGAAATAAGTTTACCAGCATTTGGCTGATTTTGAACAGTATAGTCCATAGGGTAAAAAGGTAATTTTCGATATCTACGGGCGATACCAAAAAAATAAAAAAACACCTTTGGCAAAGTGTTATTAAAAGAAAAACAGGATATTACAACATAGTTGTTGTGTGCTGTTTCTGGTTTTTAATAATCGATATTTGCTAAGAAATACCAATATTTGTGCCAAATCCGTACACCTATTATATTTTTATAATATAAAAAAGCAAATATATGTGGTATTGAAAACAAAAACCCACGTTTTCACGTGAGTTGTTTGATTTTCTTTGGTGCCCGGAGAGAGACTTGAACTCTCACACCGTAAGGCAACGGCTTCTAAGACCGTCGTGTCTACCATTTCACCACCCGGGCAGATATATCTATTTCAAGAAGTTTTTGTCGTGTACCCCTCTCATGTGTCGCACCGTTTCACGGATGCTCGCATTCGGGAGTATGGCTCCCATTGCTTCGCAAAGGTTGCACATCTTCCATTTCATCACCTAAGTAGGTTTGAATGTGAGGATAGTATATAGAAAATGGAGGGAAAGCAAGTTTTTTGTGTAAAATTATCGTGGGGTTGGGTAGGGATCTTTTTTCTTTCGCTTTGCTTCAGAAAAACTCCTTGCGACAAGATGTGCCATTCAAGGCACATCTTTCCTGATTCGTTCTTTTCCAAAGAACTTATCAGTGTCGCTACGGTTTCTATCCCTACCACCCAAGGCACACGTTTCGTCAAAAAATCCCATCCGCTTGCGCGGACGGGATGTTTTTTACGAAAATGGTGGGCCGGGTAGGGATCGAACCTACGAAGGCGAAGCCAAAGGATTTACAGTCCTCCCCATTTGACCACTCTGGAACCGACCCAAAAAGAAAAAAAGTTCATAGTTTCAAGTTTAAGAGAAGAGATTTTCATCTATTAACTATTCACTAGGAACTATTCAAAAATACAATGGAGCCGCTTGTCGGAGTCGAACCGACGACCTACGGTTTACAAGACCGTTGCTCTACCAACTGAGCTAAAGCGGCAAATATTTGCCAATCTTTCAAAGATTTCTTCTTAAAAGAAGTGCGGGCATTGTATAGAAAAGTATCGGTTTGTCAAAATTTTTGGAAAAAAAGTTAAAAATTTGACTTGTAAGTCATTATTGCATACAATACACGGGTATTTATCCTATTGTCCATTTTCCTATGAGAGACCTTTTTCAGGATTATAAAAAACAGAATTCCAAGAAAAATACGATAATTATCGTAGCAAGTCTCGCATTTGCTTTTTCTATCAATACTTTCCTTTTCGGAACAGATGCTGGTACTCGTCTCCAGACTTCGGTTATGAATTCTGCAACCAAGACTGCTACCGCTGCTCCTGCAGATATCGTAGTGGTAAATGCTGGTACTGGAACTGATATGCTCAAAATCCAGACAAATAGTCAACTAGAAAATGTTTCCAAAATGTATCTTTCTCTCGCTTTTGATCCAGAAGGACTCACTATCAGCGATATCTTCTCCGAGGATAAAGAAATGGAAGTGGTAAAGAATTCCAATATTCCAGGAAATTCCAGTATCACTCTGCTCTTCAAGAAACCGAAAAATATCGGAGCTAAAACCAATCTCGTAACTATTGTGTACAAGAAAACTGGAGCTAAAACAGTTTTGAATCTCGGAGAAACACAATTCAAGAGTACAGATGGAACGCTCTATAGTCTGACAAATTCTTCCCTCGAATTCTAGGAGAAATATGAAATAATTTCAATCTTTGCATTCAAGTAATCCCCGTCGTAATTGAAGGGGATTATTTATTGATAAATTTACTTTTTTCGCTATAATTCGGCGCATCTATCTCATACTACCATCAAATGAAAAAACATGAAATTCTGGAGCATATCCATATCGATAAACTCATATTTGGTGGAAAAGGTCTCGCGGTCGCTCCAGATGGGCGAAAGATTATCATAACCGGTGGAGTTATCCCGGGAAGTGTTGTGAATCTTCGAATCCTCAAAGTAAAAAAAGGGTATTTCGAAGCACAACTTTTAGATACCGTTAAAAAGTCTCCACTTGAACAGGAACTTCCTGCTCATTATCAGGTGTACGGCGGATGTAAATGGCTCCCAATTGCTTATCCGGAACAACTCCGAATCAAGGCGGAACAGGTTCGCGAAGCTTTTCATTATATAGAAAAATACTGGAGTAATAAACCCCCTAAATCCCCCTTGTCAGGGGGACAAGATAAAATTACCCCCATGATAGGGGGGGATGAAGGGGGGGTTTGATCATCTGACGAATCGGAGCCTCAGGTCGAAGCTCCTGTTCTTGTTCTGAGAGAACCACCAATATTCCACACCATCGTACCATCACCAGAGATTTACGGATATCGAAACAAAGTGGAATTTTCCTTTGGAAAATACATTTCTGAAAGAGAGGGGATTCATGACGACTTCCGTTTCGGATTCCATGCTCAAGCGCAATTCGATCGTATTATCGATTGTGATTTTTGTGTGCTCGCCGATGACGAGATCAATGCTATTTTTCGGGAAATGAACACATTTTCCCGAGCGTCCGGACTTCCAACCTATGACCCGAAAACCAATATCGGGTTCTGGAGGCATTTCGTGGTACGAAAAGCGCATTTTACCGGAGAGATTATGCTTATTCTCAGTGTTAATCACGAATTTGAGGGATATGACCGAAAACATGAAGGTGATATTCTTATGTTTGCAGGAAAACTTATGGCGCAATTTCCAGCGATAGCTTCGGTGTATCTTCTCAATAATTCTGGGCGTGCAGATATCGTCACTGGAGAGGTGATTCTCCTAAAAGGAAAGCCGACTATCACCGAACGACTTCTCGGAAAAACATTTGAAATCAATCCGAAGAGTTTTTTCCAGACCAATTCTCTCGGAGCTGAGAAACTCTATACGGTCGTTCGGGATCTTATGAAAACGAAAGGAGGAACTCTTCTCGATCTCTATGCAGGAACCGGAACTATCGGGATACTTCTCGCTGACCGATTTGAAAAAGTATATAGTGTGGAATTGGTAAGTGAAGCAAGCAAAGATGGGGCAAAAAACGCACTCAAGAATGGAGCGAATAATATCGTTTTTATCAACGAAAAAACGGAACATTTTCTTCCAAAATTTCTCGCAGAAAATACTGATTTATCAAATATTTCCCTTATTATTGATCCACCACGTGATGGGATGCACCCATGAGCTCTTCCTGAGATATTGAAGTTCGGTTCTAAAGAAATCATTTATGTAAGCTGTAATCCTGCAACTCTCGCTCGAGATTTGGACTATATCCTGGCCAATTCTGACTACCGACTTACGGATGTTACACCAGTTGATATGTTCCCACATACACATCATATAGAAACAGTTGCGAGATTGGAAAAATAATTATAATCCCCATTATTTTATGCTCGACAAGAATTCGATTCAAACTTTTCTGGAAAAAGATATTCATTCCATATTTATTTCTCTGATTCAAGGCGGATGTTCTGGAACGAAGGTTTCGGTACAGACCGAGTTTGACAGAACCGGTCTCGTAAGCTCTCCAATAACTCCGGAACTCACGGTTTTTTACCGAAGCGAAGAACAGAAGCTGTTGGAACAATGACATATTACTTTCGCGAAAGGAAAATGGATTTTCTCGAGTGAAAAAATCCAAGACCGTTGCGGTTGCGGAGAAAGTTTCTCTTTTGAGAAGAAACTTATTGATACTGACAAGCTCACGAAACTTCAGAGTATATTTGGGAAAAAGAAAGGACTTCACGAATAGAAAACCGAAGTAGTTGACAATAATCTATTTATAGTTGTATTGAAAACAATACAACTAAGATTTACTCATTATGACAATCCATTTGCAATATGCAGAATGCCCCGAATGTCAATGCGGGCGTTCCAAACTTATAGAACAGAATCCGGATGGAAAACAATATCCGGCAACGACACTCATTGGAAAGACTCTCGGAGATCTGGAGGATTTGATACATTCCGTCAGAAATGCGACGGAACTTTTAAGTATATTGGAAATGACAAAAGAAAAACATAATGTTCGGCATAATAGAAAATAGTGTGTGGCTAAAATAAGGAGTATTTGGTATTGTAAAGCCAAATACTCCTTTACTTTTACAAGAGTGAATAAAAGTTACAAGAAAAGATGTAAGAAATGTTCAGGTTGTTG